>Ga0208673_1000556_pt1 | contig 10210 bp, 7 predicted proteins | sample ColrivemetaGS715_FD_187612 | JGI IMG/M metagenome (GOLD analysis project Ga0208673, IMG submission 187612) | Estuarine microbial communities from the Columbia River estuary - Ebb tide non-ETM metaG S.715 (SPAdes) (version 2) | ecosystem: Environmental > Aquatic > Marine > Intertidal zone >... | reverse complement strand
AATGGGTCAACAAACACGGTATTTTCACCAAATGAGAATTATGCCAGAGAATTATTAGAGTTGTATACGGTTGGGAAAGGCCCGCAGCTTGCAGCCGGTGATTACTCCACCTTTACAGAACAAGACGTCTCTGCAGGCGCTAAGATATTCACTGGTTATGTTGTTCAGGGTGTTCGAAGTTCTACCCAGTCTCAAGTAACAAGCCAATTCATGCCTGTTCTGCACGATACAACGACTAAAACATTATCATATCATTTTTCAAATCAAGCCATCAGCGCCAATGGAGCTTTAGAATTTGCGGATTACATAGATATTGTGTTTAATCAGCCTGAAACCGCGAGCTATATTTGTCGAAAGCTATACCGTTATTTTGTGAATTGTGATATAACTACTTGGGTTGAGCAAAATATCATTGCTGACATGGCCCAAACGTTTGTGACTAACAATTTTGAAATAACGCCAGTTCTTGTAGCGTTGCTCACAAGTGAGCACTTCTATGATATAAATATGCGTGGAGCTGTCATTCGCACCCCGTTAGAAACGATTTGCGCAATGCTGAATACATCGTCAACTAGCGCAAATTTTGATTTGCAAAGCACCTATCAAATATACTTATCCTTATACGGTTTGGCTGATCAAATGGGGCAGGGTTATGCTGCGCCACCAAGCGTTGCAGGTTGGACGGCCTATTATCAGGCACCCGCCTTTTATCGTTTGTGGATCAATTCTACTTATATCAAGAAGCGATTTGATGTCGCCAATTTCTTGACTTCAAATAATTTCAATGTAAATGGTAATATTTTCAAAATACAAGTTCTCGACTTATTGAACGGACTATCTGCACCTGCCTCTGCGCCACAAGTGATAGCAGATTTGTGTTTGGTACTTTTTCCAAAAGAAATTCCAGCAGCTGATCAATTAGCGATTAAAGCGATCCTGACTGGGGGGCTTCCAGATTTTGAATGGACCTTACAATACAACGAATATCTTGCGGACCCTACAAACCCGGCCTTTTACACACCTGTTGAATTGCGCATGCAGGCGGTGCTCAACATCATGTTTAAAATGCCTCAATTCCACGTTTGCTAATGAAAAGAAGATCCTTCCTTAAAAATGGTGCGCTGGCAAGTATGTCATTGCCTTTTGTACAAAATGGCTTTTCCATGCAGGCTGTTGCAAGGCAATTATTTGAGGTACCTAAAAGTGCTGAGGATAAAATCTTGGTTTTAATTCGTATGAATGGAGGTAATGATGGTTTGAACATGGTTTTTCCCAGAGATCAGTACGCTGAGCTTTTGGTGCAGCGCTCCAATATATTAGTTCCAGAAAGCGAAATTTTACCACTTACTCTAGAAGTTGGATTACATCCAAAAATGACCGGCTTACAAACCATTTTTAATGAAGGAAAGTTAAGTGTAATTCAAAATGTGGGTTACCCAGAGCCAAATCGTTCTCATTTTAGATCGATGGATATTTGGACCACAGGCTCCCTAGATATCAATCAAACAAGTGGGTGGTTGGGTCGCTATTTTGATGGCGCCTATCCAAATTTCCCCGATGCATATCCCAATATAGACTATCCTGATCCATTTGCAATTTCCATGGGGTCAGAGGTGTCAACGACTTGTCAAGGACTCATGGGGAACTTTAGCCATGCTGTCTCTGATCCTTTTAATTCCTCCAATTTATTAATGACCTCAGTTACTAATGATGGTACCTATTATGGAGGGCAGATCGAATACATTTCGACATTAATCAATCAGACTAATGAGTACGGCCAACAAATTAGTAGCGCGGCAAGTGCTGGTAATTCTCTTTCGGGTCTCTATGATCCCCAAAATCCTTTGGCTGTCCAACTCAAATATATTGCTCAAATGATTTCAGGAGGTCTCAAGACAAAAGTTTATATTCTCAATGTAAACGGTTTTGATACCCACGATGCACAAGTAGATCAAAATGATGTCAAGGAAGGAGTACACCCTAATTTACTGAAGCGTATTTCAGACGCAGTTCGGGCATTTCAGCATGACTTAGAATTGTTAGGCTTAGAACAACGCGTAGCAGGTCTCACTTTTTCAGAATTTGGACGCCAAATTGCCAGTAACGGAAGTTTTGGAACCGATCATGGTGATGCTGCACCTGTGTTACTTTTTGGCTCTTGTATTAGCGATGGAATAATAGGTGCAAATCCACAAATTCCTGATCAAATCAATAACCAAGCTGGCCTTGATATGACTATTGATTTTCGGGATATTTATGCAAGTATTCTAAAGGATTGGTTTGAGGTAGATCTTCAAGTAATACAAGGCTTGTTTGAACAAAATATTACTTATCACGATATTTTGCAAGGATGTACAACTGCTGTAAATGAAAACGCAATTGCTCAATTTGAAAAGTCAATTGTGTTTCCTAATCCAAGTCTTGGCAAACATCAGTTGAAATTTATTTCAACGAATGAATTTATAGAGATCTATTTATTCGATCAAAGCGGCAGGGTGTTGCAAAAGTCTTTTGAAGGGCATCTAAATGCCGGACAGCAAATATTGACATTTGAAATAGGTCACCTTCAATCGGGACGCTATCACTATTTACTCAAATCCGCTTCCAAGCAAGAGTTGGTTTCTTTCCAAAAATTGTAACAGTTCTTAGTTGCCGCGCTGCATTTGCTCCAATCGTTGTTGACGCTGCATTGGATTCTCACGAGATTGTTCTTGTTTGTACAACTGATAGCGAGTTGGTTGCAAGACACGTGGCCAAGTGTTGTTGTCTAGGTCTGTGTCAGCAGTCTCTAGGAATGGATCAATTCTAAACGATACAACGGGTTGATCATAAACGAAAACTTTACTCACTTTGAGTTCCTGAATACGCCAAATCTCTGCAGGGATGCGTTCAACTTTTGTACTTCCATCTTCGAAGGTAGCTTCGAAGATCAGCGGCATTACAAGGCCACCTAAATTTTCGAATGTCAGTTCATAAAGTTGCTTACCCGCTTTCAGATATGCCAGATCATCGGCATTTGCCTTAGCCATAAAATGCTCATATGCTTTTTGATCTAGGGCATCTACAGCATAAAGATTGCGCTTGGCATAGAAATCGTCAATTTGTGCATCTCGCTCATTTACTGTTTGTTTAATTGCAGTTTGGTTTCGTGTCACACCTATATGCACATCTTTTTGTGTTTCTTTTTGTTGTAAAAATGCTTTTTCGATTTCTGGATTTTGGGTGTTGAGTTGAAACCATTTCACATCTGTAAGTGCGATGTCGACATGTTCTGTTGAATAAAACCAACCTCGCCAAAACCAATCTAAATCAACAGCAGAGGCATCTTCCATGGTGCGGAAGAAATCAGCTGGTGTTGGGTGCTTAAATGCCCAGCGTTCACAGTATGTTTTAAACGCATAATCAAAGAGTTCGCGCCCCATAACTGTTTCTCTTAGGATATTTAAGGCAGTTGCTGGTTTTCCGTAAGCGTTATTGCCAAATTGTTTGATTGACTCAGAATTGGTCATGATTGGCGAAATTCCATTTACATCACCACGCATATAATCAGCAATCATGTATGCTGGGCCACGACGACTCGGGTAGCCTCGTTCCCATTCTTGTTCGGTGAGGTACTGGACAAAAGTATTGAGACCTTCGTCCATCCAAGTCCATTGACGTTCATCTGAGTTGATGATCATAGGAAAGAAATTATGTCCAACTTCATGGATAATAACACCCCACATCCCGTATTTCTCACCTTCTGAGTAAGTTCCGTCTGGTTCTGGGCGACCTCCATTGAAACAAATCATGGGATATTCCATGCCTATCCACTTGGAATGAACAGAGATTGCCACTGGATAAGGATAGTTTACAGTATACTTCGAGTAAGTTTTGATTGTATGTGCGACGAGTTTGGTAGAGTAGCGTTCCCAAAGCGGGTTACCTTCTTTGGGGTAGTAACTCATGCAAAGTACATCCTTATTTCCAACGGTTTGCTTCTGTGCGTCCCATATAAATTTGCGAGAGCTTGCGAATGCAAAATCACGGACATTAGTCGCTTTGTAGACCCATGTTTTTGTTTGGTTTGATTTGTTCTTTTCGGCAGCTTCGGCTTCAGCTTGGGTCACGATGATAACTGGAGTATCGGATTTGCGCGCTTGCTCCAAGCGCTTGCGCTGCTCTGAGTTTAAGACACTCGAGTAGTTTTGGCATTCGCCCGTAGCACCGATAATGTGATCAGCAGGAACAGTTATACTCACCTCATAGTCCCCGAAAGGAAGGGTAAACTCACCGCGCCCGAGGAATTGTTTGTTCTGCCATCCGGTTACGTCATTGTAAACACACATCCGCGGGAAAAACTGCGCAATTGTGTAAAGATAATTTTGGTCTGTTTCAAAATATTCGTAGCCAGATCTTCCTCCAACCTGCATACGGTCGTTGATGTTGTACCACCATTTTATTTGAAAAGAAGTACTTTGGCCTGGTTGCAATGGTTTGACTAAATCAATGCGCATCATGGTCTTATTGATGAAGTAATTCATTGGCTGACCGCTCATGTTGGTAATTCGTTCGATTTTAAAACCACCATCGTAATAAAATTCACGCTTACGCAAATCTGAAACACTTCTAAAGTTTTCCATTTTCTCTACTTCGATGAGTTTCGTATCTGAATTCAGATCGTAGATGTTTTGATCGAGTTGAAGCCAGAGATAAGCGAGTGGATCTGGTGAATTGTTGGTGTAGGTGATCGTTTCAACTCCATCCAAGCGTTGCTTGGTGTCATCTAGCACCAAAGACATTTTATAATCTGCTTTTTGTTGGTAGTATGCGTTTCCGGGTGCTCCAGATGCTGTACGGTAATTATTGGGTGTGGGTAACATTTGATCAAGTTGTGCAAACTTTGTTTGTGCAATAATCGCAGTACTTGAAATGGTCGCTAATGTGAAGAGTAATTTTTTCATGGTAAAAGGGGAATTCGATGTCTATTTTCTAGTCCGTTTATATAGTTCAAGGTTTCTTTTTGGTTCCTATAAATAAGCGTCAGTTTATTTTGTTGATTGGGAAATTGTTCAAATAATGCATCAAATTGTACGTTTAATAAAGTAGTGTAAGGTAGTCCGAGATGAGATGGCAGGTAAAGCAGTTTGGCCGGTGCAGAAATATAACATTCAATGGTACCGTTTAGAGAAGGAGCTATTCCGTCCAGGGTGAATTGAGTAGTACACATTGCGTCAAAAACATTGGAATCAATAGCACAACCATATGAAATTTGGAAATGTTGGTTGAGGTATGCTTCTAATCGCTTTGCTAAAGGTGTGCTTTCGTTGGTCTGTTCAAGTTTACCAATGTAAGAACCCTTTGGATCCAAAGCTTTTTCAAGGTCATGGGTTGTAAAAATGAGTGTTCCTTCAAATTTTTGATTCATTTCGTTATATGCCATTTCAGCATAAGCAAAATAAAATTCATGCGCCCAAACGGTTGAAAGAGTGAAGGAGCTCAAGAATAAGGATAGAAAAACCAAGCGCATGAGCACGAAAATACAAAAAGCAATCGAAATGTTTAACTTTGAACTCATGAAACATTCACTCCTCATCGCAAGCCTACTTTTAGCAGTGGGTTGTACGCAATTAGATCCAACTGCATGTACTTGTGGTCATGAATTAGCCAAGTCCATGGAGAACCAGGATAAGGCTCTCATGGAAGCCTGTTCTCAAAAAAGTGAAAAACTTAGTGATGAACAAAAAGTCAAGTGGTTCAATGAGGTAATGAGCTGTGTAGAACAATAAAAAGGAAAGTCTCGCCGGAGCGAGACTTTCAAACAAACAACAAATAATTCTTGCGTGCCCCATGTGGCATTAGTGCAAGAATATTTTTAGTCCGTTGTCCGGATCAATCTTGAGATAAAGCCCTTAACGTAATACTTCTATCAATAGTTACATTGACAGTTGTAAATACTGATTATTCTGTATTTTTCAGACATGTTGTCAGTTGAAATGATTTGAATCGGAATTATTGACATGATTTTGTACGCTGGTGTAGCATTTGTGCTGTGTATTGCAAGTCAAAATTGATCAAATATGGATGCTCATCAATTCACACACCGAACCCAAGAAATCCTTCAGCAAGCACAAAGCTTGGCCATTGATAATGGACAACGAGCCATAGAGCCAGGGCACGTATTGTCTGCCCTCATGAATCACGCTTCAGATGTGATGGACTTCCTCTTGAAAAAAAATAATTTACAAACAACAGAGGTTTATAAAGGCGCAACGGCTATTGTTAAATCCTATCCAAAGGTAACAGGAGCAACCCAGCCTTATGCTAGCCAAGCGTTGCAAGACTTGATCACTAGTGCTATGAAGCTCAAGGAAGAATTCGGGGATCAATACATGTCAATAGAAGTTCTTTTTTTGGCGCTTTTGAAAGGGAAAGATGCTGCAGCCCGCTATTTAAAAGACCTTAGATTAGATGAAAAGACCTTAAAAAATCAAATAATGGAACTCAGAAACGGACAAAATATCAAGGATGCACAACAAGATGCAAACTACCAATCTTTAGAAAAATTTGCTAAAAATCTCAACACGCTAGCTCAAGAGGGAAAACTAGATCCTGTGATTGGGCGAGATGATGAAATCAGGAGGGTATTACAAATCTTAACGCGACGAACAAAAAATAACCCCATCTTGATTGGGGAGCCGGGTGTAGGTAAAACGGCTATTGCAGAAGGCTTAGCACACCGGATAATTGCTGGGGACGTCCCAGAGAACTTAAAATCTAAAACAGTTTTTTCTTTAGATATGGGAGCGCTTATAGCTGGTGCTAAGTATAAAGGAGAATTTGAAGAACGACTCAAAGCAGTAGTTAAGGAGGTGATTGCTGCTGAGGGAGAAATCATCCTTTTCATCGATGAGATTCATACTTTAGTAGGTGCGGGTGGAGGAGATGGTGCTATGGATGCGGCCAACATTCTAAAGCCGGCATTAGCAAGGGGTGAATTGCGAGCTGTAGGTGCAACAACGCTTAATGAATACCAAAAATATTTTGAGAAAGACAAAGCACTCGTGCGTCGCTTTCAAACGGTGCTGATTGATGAACCCGGTACTGAAGATGCCATATCCATATTGCGTGGAATTAAAGAAAAATATGAAAATCACCATAAAGTACTTATTAAGGATGCCGCAATTATTGCAGCAGTAGAATTGTCACAACGCTATATTACGGATCGTCATTTACCTGATAAAGCGATAGATCTTATTGATGAGGCAGCAGCAAAACTACGTATGGAGATTAACTCTAAGCCCGAAGAACTCGATGAGGTAGAACGAAAAATCATGCAACTTGAAATCGAAAAGGCAGCCATTATGCGTGAGGATGATCAAAAACGCATGCAACAAGTAGCAGAGGAATTATCGCGTTTACAAGAAGAAAGGATGAGTTTACAATCACGTTGGCAAACTGAAAAAGATCTCATTGAAGGAATCCAAAAAGCCAAAGAAGAAATTGAAGCGCTTAAATTTGAAGCAGAGGCGGCCGAGCGACAAGGCGATTATGCAAGAGTCGCAGAATTGCGCTACGGAAAAATTAAAGAAGCAGAAGAGACGCTTGCACAGATGAAAACCAACCAGCAAGCCTTAGAGCAGCAAGTAAAACTCATTAAAGAAGAAGTTGACAGTACTGAAATTGCAGAGGTTGTATCTAAGTGGACAGGCATACCAGTTGGGAAAATGCTCGAAAGTGAATTAGGTAAGCTTTTGCGTCTCGAAGAAGAATTACATAAGCGGGTTGTTGGTCAAGAAGTTGCCATTTCTGCCCTTTCCGATGCTATTCGCCGAAGTAGAGCAGGTCTTCAAGATGCCAAACGCCCCATTGGGTCATTTATTTTTTTAGGGACAACAGGAGTTGGTAAAACAGAGTTAGCAAAAGCGCTTGCCACTTATTTGTTTAATGATGAACAAGCCATGACTAGAATAGACATGAGCGAATACCAAGAAAAACATGCGGTTAGTCGCTTGGTAGGAGCGCCTCCAGGGTATGTAGGATATGAGGAAGGAGGGCAACTTACAGAAGCCGTTCGTAGGAAACCTTACTCGATCATATTACTTGATGAAATAGAAAAAGCACATCCAGATGTATTTAATATTTTACTCCAAGTCCTTGATGACGGTCGACTAACCGACAACAAAGGTAGGTTGGTTAATTTCAAGAATACCATCATCATCATGACCTCCAATCTCGGATCGCAGTTGATTCACGAGCGTTTTGAAAAAGTGAAAGAAGATGACTATCCACAAGTTGCAGAAGGAACTAGAGTCGAACTGCTTGAATTGCTGCGACAAACTATTCGTCCAGAATTTTTAAATCGAATAGACGAAAGCATTTTGTTTTTACCGCTTACTAAAAAGGAGATTGGAAGCATTGTGAGTATTCAATTAGAGGAGCTCAAAGCCAAATTGCGTGAATCTGATATGAATTTGGTAGTAACACCGGAGGCATTTGATCACATCGTGCAACTAGGTTTTGATCCATTTTTTGGTGCTAGGCCGGTGAAGCGCGTGATTCAGAAACAAGTGCTCAATGAATTATCTAGAGCAATACTCGCCCAAAAAGTTGATAAATCTCAGCCTATCGTAATGGATATGTTTGATGGTTTAATTGTTTTTAGAAAACCAATACATGTCCAAGAAGAGCTGGCAATAGAGGATTGAGAGGCTTAAATTTATTAGATGCGAAACTTCTTGAAGAAGGCGTCCCAATTCCAGATAAAGTTACTCATGACTTCGTCCATGCGTTTGAGGAATAAAGGGTTGGGCGCCTGCATTCTTTTGAAGTAATCGTCTTGAAATTCATAAAGGCCATATTTATGAAAAATTGCCTTTGACATTCCGTAGATCCAGTTTTTCGAAGGTTGATTTACACGCATAATAAAACTTTGATACTCACGAATCATAGTTTGGAAATCTGGGACGCTCATTTCATAGATACGAGCGAGTTTTTCAAAAATGAGTTGTTCGACTCGTTCAGCTTGTTCAGCCTCAAACGTGCTTTCTAGAAAAGATAAGTTCCCAACGATAACAATCAGGCCAAATTGTCCAGAGTCCGCGCTAGAAATATTTGGAGACTGAACAAAGACACTGTCTTCGTTGATCATGGCGGCAACTTCAGCAAAGCCTTTGTCTACACTATCAAAAATACCATTGATAAACACATTGGCAACTTGATTATCTGATAGTTTTTTCTTGGTGAAGGAGCTAAACATGTCTTTTTTGAATTTGCTTCATTACAAATTTAACATTCGCTTCATCTCTTTCAACTCATTAGAAAATTGCTTTATCAACGGAGTTTTCAACAAATAATAAAGCAAATTAGCTGTATTTTTGCCAAAAAAAATATTATGAAAGCAATCATTACCACCAACAAAGGCGAAATGCACGCTGAACTTTTCGCTGCTGCCGCACCAAATACAGTTGCTAATTTTGTGAAATTAGCTAACGAAGGTTATTACAATGGTTTGAAATGGCACCGTGTTATTCCAGATTTTGTTATCCAAGGCGGCTGTCCAAATACCCGCGATGGTGCAAATGGAATCCCTGGAACAGGTGGCCCTGGTTACCAAATTGATTGTGAAACTTCTGGAGATAACCAATACCACGACAGAGGTGTATTGTCGATGGCACACGCAGGACGTAACAGCGGTGGTTCTCAATTTTTTGTTTGCCATTCTCGCAATAACACAGCACATCTAGATGGTCAGCATACTGTTTTTGGAAAAGTATTTGAAGGTCTTGATGTTTTGGATTCAATCCGTCAAGGAGATACAATTGAGGGTATTTCAATTGTAGAAGAGGCTTAGTCTTTTCTTTCTTATTGAACACTAAAAAAGCGAAGGCACACCTTCGCTTTTTTGGTTCATTTAATATTGTTTACTATGCCTCTTTTGCAAAGGCAATAATGAGGTCGGCTAATTCTTCTCCAATTCGATCCTGGGCTTCTAAAGTTGCTGCACCAATGTGTGGAGTACAAGCGATATGAGGGTGATCCAATAGCGCTTTGAGCGGTGTTGGTTCGTTTTCAAAGACGTCTAGTGCTGCTGCAGAAACGGTCTCGTTTTGTAGTGCTTCGAGTAATGCCATTTCATCAATTACTCCACCACGAGCCGCATTTACAAGGCGAACTCCTTTTTTCATCAGTTGAAATTCTTTGGGACCAATAATGGCTGCCCCATCTGCTT
>Ga0208673_1000429_pt1 | contig 12155 bp, 9 predicted proteins | sample ColrivemetaGS715_FD_187612 | JGI IMG/M metagenome (GOLD analysis project Ga0208673, IMG submission 187612) | Estuarine microbial communities from the Columbia River estuary - Ebb tide non-ETM metaG S.715 (SPAdes) (version 2) | ecosystem: Environmental > Aquatic > Marine > Intertidal zone >... | reverse complement strand
TACGATGGTTATCGATTGCATATTAAACCCAAAGGCAGGCCCGACATGAAGCGCTCACGTATCAATGAAATCATGGCCGAAGCGGACGCGATGATGCGTCATCACGGCTTTTCCCTGCCGCCTTTCGCCTATTGGACTCCGCAAGAATTCGTCGCCAAAAAAGACATCGCACGCAGTGTGATTGATGCGCGCGATGGCTGGGACATCACCGATTATGGCGATGGCGATTACGACAAGATGGGCCTGTTTCTTTTCACGCTGCGCAACGGACGCCAAGAGGATTTGGCGCGCGGGGGCGGCATGTGCTACGCGGAAAAGCTGTTGATCTCGAAAGAGAACCAACTGTCCCCGATGCATACCCATGCTCTCAAAGCCGAGGACATCATTAACCGTGGCGGTGCTACTTTGGTCGTGGAACTTTTCGGCTCGGACGAAGACGGCAACTTTGACGAAACCAAAGGCGGCACGGTTTATTGCGACGGCATCCGCCGCGATTTTGCTGCTGGTGAGAAACTCAAGTTCGCCCCCGGTGAAAGCGTGACCCTGATGCCAGGCGACTGGCACGCGTTCTGGGGCGAGGGCGGTGATGTGTTGATCGGCGAAGTCTCGACCGTGAATGACGACGAAACCGACAACATTTTCCGCGAACCCATCGGCCGTTTCGCGCAGATTGAAGAAGACGTTCCGCCCACGCATCTGCTCGTCAGTGACTATCGGACATGGCTCGCGTGATCGCCGATCCACGCGCCTTTCTCACCACGCTTTTCGAGGCAGCCGTGGCGCGTGCCGACCCGATGTTGTGCCTTGCAGAACATTTGCCACCCAAACCCAAAGGTCGCCTCATCGTCATTGGCGCAGGCAAAGCCAGCGCGCGCATGGGCGAAGCGTTGGAGGCAGTTTACGGCCCTTGCGAGGGCTTGATCGTCACCCGTTACGGATACGCGCGACCCTGCAAAGGGATTGAAATCGTCGAGGCCGCGCACCCTGTCCCTGATGAGGCGGGTGTTTTGGCAACGCAGCGCATTCTGGATCTGGTCCGCGACCTTGGCCCCGACGATCAGGTGATTGCGCTGATTTCTGGTGGTGGCTCCGCGCTTTTGTGCGCCCCTGTTGATGGGCTGGAACTTGCCGACAAAAAGACTGTGAACGCCGCACTCCTCGCCTCAGGCATGCCAATCTCGCAAATGAATATCGTGCGCAAACAGGTCTCGGCCGTCAAAGGTGGCAAGCTCGCGGCAGCCGTCTATCCCGCCAAACTCTTAACTCTCACGATCTCGGATGTGCCCGGCGATGATCCGTCCGAAATCGCATCAGGGCCGACTGTCGGCAGCACCGCAACAGCGGCAATGGCCCTCGCGGCGTTGAAGCAATGGAAGGTCGCGCTGCCCGATGACATCATGCAAGTGATCACCAATGCACCCGCGCCAATCGCGCCCAACGACCCACGCCTTAGCACTTCCGAAACCCGCATCATTGCCGCCCCCGCACAATCCCTCGCTGCTGCTGCCCAATTGGCTGGCGACATCGACGTCCGTATTTTGGGCGACGCGATTGAGGGTGAAGCGCGCAACCTTGGCCAAGCTCACGCGGCCCTTGCCATGCAAATTGCAGCTGAGAAAAACACACGCCCCGTGCTGCTTCTTTCAGGCGGCGAATGCACCGTCACACGACGCGGAAACGGGATTGGCGGACCAAATGCGGAATATGTTCTGGCGGTGGGTCATGTGCTAAACGGGCACCCACAAATCCACGTGCTGGCCTGCGACACCGACGGCGTTGATGGCGCAGCTGAGGTGGCGGGTGCCTACGCTGGCCCCGACATGCAAGACTTGGCGAAGGCCCAAAGAGTGTGTTCGCAAGCAGCACTTGAAGAAAACGACGCGCATAGCTTCTTTGACAAAATCGGCGGGCAGATTGTAACAGGTCCCACCCTCACGAACGTCAACGATTTTCGGGCGATCTTGATCTTACCTTAGCCGAATATTCTTTGGGGGGTGAGGCACAACGGTGCACGCGCAGTGCACGCTTGGTGCACGGATAAAACACATGAAATTTGGTACGATAGTCCTGACGTCGTTGCGCGATTGTCAAAGCGAATTTGAAAGACCCTCTCGCAGGCCGCTGGCGGATTTTCGTTGGAAAACTATCCCAGAGAGGGTTGGATGTGTATGAAGGCAGAAACTCTGGAAGGGTCACAATGTCGAAGAATTCCTATTACGCGCCATCAGGCGGTCTGCCGCCACAAACGCAAATCCTGACTGATCGGGCGATGTTCACCGAGGCCTATGCGGTTATTCCCAAAGGTACTTTTAGCGATATCGTCACCAGTTTTCTGCCATTCTGGAAAGACACGCGGTTCTGGGTTTTGTCCCGCCCGTTGTCAGGTTTTGCCGAGACGTTCTCGCAATATATCGCAGAAGTGCAACCAAACGGCGGCTCTGACAAGCCCGAAACTGATAGCAGCGCCGAGGGCATTTTGTTTGTCGTCGAGGGTGAGATCACACTTACCATCGCGGGCCAAGTGCATGTGTTGGGCGAGGGGGGGTATGCGTACCTGCCGCCAAAGTGCGACTGGACCATTCACAACAAAAGCAAGGCATCAGCCAAGTTTCATTGGATCCGCAAGGCCTATGAATACGTCGAAGGTCTGGACGCACCAGAGCCGTTTGTGACCAACGAAAATGACGTGGCACCTACGCAAATGCCCGACACAGGCGGCGTTTGGGCGACGACCCGTTTTGTCGATATGGCCGATATGCGCCACGATATGCACGTGACAATCGTGACCTTCCAACCGGGTGGTGTGATCCCCTTTGCGGAAACCCATGTGATGGAACACGGGCTCTATGTGCTTGAAGGCAAAGCAGTTTACCGCCTCAACCAAGACTGGGTCGAGGTCGAAGCGGGCGACTATATGTGGCTGCGCGCGTTCTGCCCGCAAGCCTGTTACGCAGGTGGGCCGGGTTCGTTCCGTTACCTGCTTTATAAAGACGTGAACCGCCACATGCGGTTCTCTGGCGGGTTCGCGAAATAAATAGGAGAGACGACATGTCTGGATTTTTGACAACTCACGTTCTTGATACGGCACGCGGTTGCCCTGCGGCTGGCATGCGCATCGACCTTTTCAAGATTGATGGCGAAACACGCGTCCTCGTGCGCAGCCTGACCACCAATGCCGACGGCCGCACCGACAGCCAGATTTTGCCAGCGGCAGAATTCACGACAGGCACGTTTGAGCTGGTATTCTTTGCGGGCGACTACTTTGACGCAATCGGAATGGAACTGGCGGAGCCAAAGTTCCTCGATCAAATCCCGTTGCGATTTGGTATGTCAGAGGCGAGCCATTATCACGTGCCGCTCTTGCTTTCGCCGTTCTCGTTCTCGACCTATCGCGGCAGCTAAACCAAGGTCTTGGTTTGGGCCAAGGTTCTGGCGATATTTTCGGCTAGATAATCAATGAACAAGCGGATTTTCGGGTCTTGCCCGCGCCGATGAGTGAACAGGCAAACAAGCTGGATCGACACAGGCGGCTGGTGGGTCATGACAGGGACCAGCGTGCCCGCCTCAATATAGCTGGCAACCTCAAACAGAGGTTTCAAAATGATACCATTGCCGTCCAACGCCCATTGGGTCAGCACATCACCATCGTCGCATTCCAGCGGGCCAGAGATGTCGATACGTTGCACGCCCGCTTCCGTCTGCAACGGCCACTGAAATTCTGGCGCACCCGGATAGCGTAGATTAAGGCAGGCATGATTAGCCTTTAGATCGTTGATATCTTTGGGCGCGCCGCGCTTTGCAAGATAGGCAGGGGCGGCACATAGAACCCTAGGGCAGTCGGCAATCTTGCGGATTTTGAGGCTGGAATCCTCGGGGATGCCAAGGAAAAACGCGACATCCACGCCCTCCAACGCAAGGTCAACGCGCCGATCCGACAGGCGAAGGCGCACGTTGATCAGCGGGTATTCGACCTGAAACCTTGGTGCTGCGGGTGCGATAAACCTGCGCCCCACACCCAACGGCGCAGAGACATGGATCGTGCCACGGGGAACCAATGTGATCTGGTTGATCTCGGATTCCGCATCCTCGACCGCTTCCAAAATCTTTTGCGCATTGGGATAAAAATTCTTGCCCTGCTCGGTGGGGTTCAGGGCGCGGGTTGTGCGCTGGAATAATCTGACGCCGAGGTGATCCTCAAGTTGCGATATCCGCGCGGAAACCACAGCCCCAGACACCCGCATATCACGCGCCGCCGACGACATATTTCCATGTTCATAGACTCTGACGAAAGTCAGGATATTATCCAAATAGGCCAACGTATTCTTCGCTTTTTTTTGATACAACTTGACGCCATTGACCAATACAAGACAATTCAAATTCAAGCTAGTCTGGTTCTAAGAAATCAACGGGAGTTCACAATGTACGATCTTGCTTCAATCTGGGAATGGCTCGGTTTTGCCGTTCGCTGGCTTCATGTCATTACAGCAATGGCGTGGATCGGAGCGTCGTTCTTTTTCATCGCCCTCGATTTAGGCCTGAAAAAAGTACCCAATATGCCCCACGGCGTCAGCGGCGAAGAGTGGCAAGTGCATGGTGGTGGCTTCTATCACATCCAGAAATACCTCGTCGCCCCAGACAATATGCCCGAGCATCTGATCTGGCATAAATGGCAAAGCTATACGACATGGCTGTCGGGTGCTGCGCTTTTGATGATGGTTTATTGGGGTGGCGCGCATCTATATCTGATCGATGCGGCTAAGGCTGACCTCTCGACTTTTCAAGCGATTTTGCTGTCCGCTGGCTCGCTTACAATCGGTTGGTTGATCTATGATTTCTTGTGCAAATCCAAGCTCGGCAATCAGCCCACTGTGCTAATGGTTCTGTTGTTCGTGCTGCTCGTCGCGATTGCGTGGGGCTATAATCAGGTCTTCACAGGCCGCGCAGCCTTGCTGCACCTTGGCGCGTTTACGGCCACGATCATGACGGCCAATGTGTTTTTCATCATCATGCCAAACCAGCGCATCGTGGTGAAAGACCTGCAAGAGGGGCGCACCCCTGACCCGAAATACGGCAAGATCGCAAAGCTCCGCTCGACCCATAACAACTATCTGACGTTGCCTGTCATCTTTCTGATGTTGTCCAACCACTATCCGCTCGCTTTTGCGACCGAATATAACTGGTTGATCGCCGCACTCGTGTTCCTGATGGGCGTCACCATTCGACACTACTTCAACACGCTGCATGCAACGGGCAAAAGTGTGCATTGGACGTGGCTTGCGACGGCGCTGATGTTTATCATCATTATGTGGCTCTCCACCGCGCCAATGATGCAAGACACTTATGAGGAATCGCAAGCGCGAGACCTAAGCCCCGTGGAGCAGGTCTTCGCAAATGCCGACGGGTTTGAGACCGCAAGCTCAATCATTCCAGGTCGCTGCGCGATGTGCCACGCACGAGAGCCAAACTACGAAGGCATCTATCATGCGCCTAAAGGCATCTTGCTTGAAACGCCCGCCGACGTCGCGAAAAATGCGCAGCTGATTTATATTCAATCGGGCATGAGCGTGGCGATGCCGCCCGCAAATGTCAGCATGATGGAAGACCAAGAGCGTATGGAAATTCGGCGTTGGTATGACAATGCGATGAGTGATGCGCCAATGATGATCGCGAGCCACTAGCCCGTCATAAACACATCTTAAGGTAAGCTGGCCTAGTCTGGTATTTTGCCCACTGCGCGCGCAATAGGCTTTGACGCCTCTCCCTGTTTGACGCGATAGTAAAACAGGTTTCATATGGTGCATTGCGGCGGACTGCTTTGACATCTCATTTCTGATCCAAAGGCATAGGCGCTATGAAATACCTCGCATTGACCTACGTGATTGCGGGCATTGGCGTCGGTATTTTTATTTGGTTGCAACTGCCCTTGCCATGGCTTCTTGGTCCGATCTTTGCCTGCTTGATCGCCGCGCTCGCGGGTGTGCCGATGAAGGGAAACAAGCTGATCAACGACGCGATGCGATCTATCCTTGGGGTTGCTGTCGGGGCGACGTTCACCACCACATTGCTCATTTCCATGGCGGCGATGTGGCCGACGCTTTTGATGATCCCGGTGATGGTCGCTTGTATTGCCGTGATCGGCGTGCCTTATTTTCAACGGGTCTGGGGGTTTGATTTCGCGACAAGCTATTACTCGGCGATGCCCGGAGGGTTGCAAGACATGCTGGCCTTTGGCGAAGAAGCGGGCGGCGATGTGCGCGCGCTTTCTCTCATCCATGCGACCCGCGTGATGGTCGTCGTTGTGGCCTTGCCGTTCATATTGCAGGGGTACTGGGGCGCGGACCTGACGAACCCTCCCGGTGCGGCGGCATCGACAATTGATCCTAGCCAAATGTTGTTGATGGTTTTTTGTGGCATCGCGGGCTGGCAGGGCGCCAAGGCGCTGGTCATGTTCGGCGCGTCCATATTGGGGCCGCTGATTTTGGCTGCGATCATGGCGCTTTTGGGCGTTCTGCAACACCGCCCACCCGCCGAAGCAATCTGGATGGCACAATTCTTTATCGGCATGACCGTTGGTACGAAATACGCAGGCGTCACTGGCGCGGAGGTCCGCAAAGATGTGGCGGCGGCACTGGGGTTCTGCCTGATCCTCATCGCGCTGACGTTCGTGTTCGCCGAAGCGGTCCACCTGTTTCACCTCGCCCCACCTATGGAGACGCTGCTTGCATTTGCGCCGGGCGGTCAGGCTGAAATGACGGTGCTCGCGTTGATTGTTGGGGCCGACATGGCGTTTGTCATCGCCCATCACGTCTTGCGCATTTTTGTGGTGATCCTCGGCGCACCGATTGCCGCGCGATTGTGGAAAGCGAAATAGCACCCAAAGCCGTCGCAGCGGATCAATTACCGCAGCTGCACATCTGCGATGACTGGATAATGGTCTGAAGGCCATTCATCCTCAAATTTTTGCCGCAAGACCATCGGCTCTCCAACGGGCGTGACCCCTTTTGATAGCCCGATGTGATCAATAGCGCCAAACAAATTGAGGCCACGGTTCAAGTGATATGTGGTGCCTTGCACATCGAGGAACTCTAGCCCCATGTGTGCGAGGATTTCCTGCGTCGCGGCACCATGGCGGGCATTCAGATCTCCGAGAAATATAACCTTCTCTCCGGCTGCGATCAGCGGGCCAACCCGATCGACAACAAGCGCGGCCGATTTAAGCCGATTTGACCTGCTCTTATATTCAAAGTGAACGTTCACGACGTGGAACGTCTCGTCGGTCTCGCGGTCTTTGAACACGGCAATGCTCGCAAACGCAGGATAAGAGCCATTGAACGTCCGTGCATAGATCACGTCTGGCGTGTCTGAGAAAAAGAACCAGTCCTGCGACAATAGGGTAAGCCGCGAGGTGCGATATAGGATCGGTTGCGTCGATGGAAATAGTGCAGTGTCGCCCACGGCCGCCGCCGCGAATTCCGGGTTCTGAGCCAAAAGCCAATCGAGAGTCAGATTAGTATCAGTTCCACTACTGCCGCCAAAACTCTCCATTTCCTGAAATGCCACAACATCGGCTTGTAGGGCCTTGAACGCCGCATCTAGCGGACCTTTGCGTCGGTGCCAGTCGCCAACAGACCAAGCCCCCGTTTCCTTTTTCAAGATGATGTAATGGACGTTATAGGTGCCAATGCGCAGGGCATCAGTATTCGCGGACGCAAGGACAACAGGTGCAGAACGAGGTGAGCAAGCAACAACAGCAACAGCTGCGGCACAGGCCAACAGACAGATAACGAGAAACCTCTTAGTCATTGGTTGGCCCCGTATTCTCTTCATTGGCGTGGTTTTCAGTGTCGCAAGCTTAAAGCTAAACGTCAAACGCCGCAGTCGGAAGTGAGCGCGACTGCGGCGCAACTCTTTTTCATTGAGAGATTAGGCCCTGACGCGGCTCATGTCTGGATCATACAGCGCGCTATTGGTGACAGTCGCGCTAATCTCCTGTCCCAACATATCAATCACAAGCGGCTGGCCCTCCGTGGCGAATGGGGCATCAAGGAATGCATAGGCAATGTTTTTGCCAACGCGGTGCCCATAACCTCCCGATGACACCGTCCCCACAACAACGCCGCCATCCATCACCGATGCGCCGCCGCGGGCAGGGGTTTTGTCGCTGTCAACGATCAGCGTAACCAGCTTCTTTTTAGGCGGGGTCTTGGCCCGCTCGGTCAGTGCGGCTTTGCCAATGAAGTCAGACTTATCCAAATGCACAAAACGGTTGAGGCCCGTCTCAAACGGATCAAACTCCGTTAGAATATCGGCCTTCCAATGCAAATATCCCTTCTCCATGCGCATCGCCTCAACAGCCAGTGCGCCGAACAGCTTCATCCCATGCGCTTTGCCCGCTTCTCGCAGCGCAGTGTAGGCCGCATAAAGTGAGGCGTTCGGCACGTGAATTTCATAGGCCATCTCACCAGAGAAGCTGACGGCAATGACTGTGGCGGGCGCATAACCCACGAAACATTCGCGCACTGATAACCACGGGAACGCCTCTTTCGACCAATCTGCACGGCTGACCGATTGCAGCACATCCCGCGCTTTTGGTCCTGCAATCACAAGGATCGTCATGTCGTTGGTCAGCGACTTGACCTGCACATCTTCATCCGCGCCAATGTGTTTCGTCAGCCAATCCATGTCGTGAAATTCAGACGCCGCAGCAGAGCCGTACCACATCCGCTCCCCTCCACGATCAGAGGCGGGCAGGTTCGCAATCGTCGCCTCGCCCTTCAACATGCCGTGGTGGTTCAGCAGATAACCCAAACCGACGCGGCCCGCCTTGGCCGTGATCTTGCCGCAGAACATGCGATCCACAAAGGGTCGCGCATCAGATCCCGTAATCTCGAAACGGTTAAACCCGTTGACCTCAGTCAAGCCCACGGCGTTTTGCACCGCGTCGATTTCGGCCGCAACGATGGGGAAGCTTTCATCGAAATGGAAGCCGTGGGTAACATGGAAATCTGGGCTTGACTTGATGAGCTCCATCCGCTCCCAGCCGTTCACCACCGTAAACTCCGCACCTTCCGCCGCCAAAATCGGGGTGAGCGGCGTTGTTTTTGCATTGCGACCTGCTGGGCGGTGCTCGTTGGGGAAGTGAAAGCGGAATTCGTTCTGGTAGTCCTCAATCGCTTTCAGCGCCGTCAATTCGACGTTTGTATGCCCCGTAAAACGACGCGGATCGATGCACCATGTGTCATAGCACGCTTCGCCATGCACGATCTGCTGCGCAAGCATCCAGCCGTGACCGCCGCCCTCACCAAGACCCGCACGCAACCCGATAATGCAAAACGCATTCCGCTTGCCAGGGATCGGACCAACCAGCGGCGCGCCGTCGATGGTATAGGTGATCGGCCCGTTCACGATGTTCTTGATCCCAACTTCGGTAAGCGCTGGCATCCGCTCGAACGCGCCTTCCAAAACATCCGTAATCCGGTCGAGATCATCAGGGCAAAGCGCGTTCACAAAATGTGGATCAATCCCGTCCATGCCCCAAGTTTTGCACCCTTGCTCGTAGAAACCAATCAGCAGTCCGTTCTTTTCCTGACGGCAATAGTAGTCACTGATCGGGCAGCGGATCAGCGGCATACGGTGGCCTGCCTCGACAATCGCAGGGATGTCTTCGGTCACAAAATACTGGTGCTCCATCGACATCACAGGGTGGTGCACGTTCATCATCGCGCCGACTTCATTCACGCGGTAGCCGCAAGCATTCACCACGATCTCGCAGGTAATGTCGCCCTGTTCGGTATGCACCGTCCAGCTATCATCCTTGTGCTGGGTTAGGCCCGTGACGGGCGTGTTGCGGTAAACTTCAGCACCCGCAAGCCGCGCACGCCGCGCCAGCGCTTGGCATAGTGACGCGGGATCAATGTCGCCATCGTTTGCATCCCAAAGGCCACCCAGCAGGTTATCGGTGGAAATCAACGGGTGACGACGGGCGCATTCTGCCGCGTCAAGAATTTCAAACTCAACACCCATACCGCGCGCCATAGAAGCAAAATGGCGATACCCGTCCATCTGTGCCTCGGTATTGGCCAGACGAATACCGCCATCGCCGTGGCGATAGCTGACAGGATAATCCGCGTCGTCGCGCAGCTCTTTATACAGGTTGATCGAATGGGTTTTCAGCCCGACCATCGTTTGGTTCATACCAAAGTTGGTGACCTGCGCCGCAGAGTGCCACGTGGTGCCAGAGGTTAGCTCGTTGCGCTCGATCAGCACAACGTCGGTCCAACCTTCCTGCGTCAAATGGTAAAGCGTGGAACAGCCAGCAATGCCGCCCCCGATAACAACAACACGTGTATGCGATTTCATGGCGTTTCCCCTGATGGATTTGGTCAGATCGAAGCAGAAGAAATCGTTTCGCGCAATCGGGTGAAAGTATAGAAAATCTATGATTTCGATTTACTGAATAATCTTGAAGCCCGACTTCAGAAACGGCAACCGCTCTGCCGCCTTGTCAACGATGCGCTCTTGCAAACAGTCTCGGATATCTTCCGCCATCCGTGCAGGTAAATCGCCCAAGGTTCCTGCCCGCGCATGCAACGCCAAAACCCGCGAAAAGGCAGGGACGTGTAACGGATGCGCACGCACCAATTCGGCCGCACGCGGTGTGCCACAAAACGCAAGCGCCGTGGTGATCGCCCAACCGCCAAGCTCTGCGGTCATGGCAAACAACGCCTGATTGGACGAAAACTCAAACCCGGCAGGGGGCTGGGCGTGTGATCTGCGCAATTGCGCCTCGATCTGTCGCCCGATCTGCAAATCCCCCGCGTAACGCACAAATGGCGCAGCCTTGAGGCCGTCACGCGTCGGCGTCAAATGCGGTGATGCGACCAATACAAACGGATCACGCAAGATCGGGTGTTGGTCGATCCAATCGACCTGCCCGACGGTATCGACGGCCAACATCAAATCGACCGCCCGCGTACTTAGCGCCTCGTGGTTCTCATGGCTTGCACCGCTGCTCAGCGTAAATCCAGCATTCGGATAGGCCTTGGTCAGTTTCAGCAACCAAGGGGCCGTGACCGTCGCGTCCAATTCCTCAATCGACGCAATCCGCACCGTCATCGGCGGCGTTTGATCCGCCATCACCAACCGCGCCTTTGCAGCACTAACATCATCCAACAACTGGCGGGCGGGTTCCAAAAACAACGCACCCGCAGCCGTTAGGCGAAACTGCCGTGCGGTGCGCTCAATCAACTTGGTGCCCAACGCGGCCTCTAGCGTGCTTAGCCCTTGCGACACAGACGACGGGCTAATCCCCAACCTATGGGCAGCCCGCGTGACGGATTGCGCCTCGACGGCAGCCACAAAGATTTGCGTGGCGCGGAAAGTAAAAGGGGGTTGGGTATTTGCCATTACGAAATCAATATTTCGGTTTTGGCTCATCTTGTCTAGGGCGCTTGTGCAAATCCCGATCTCAGCAGACGCTCTCCCCATGACAGATACATCAACAACCCGCAGAACAGGTGGCCGCGCGGCCCGTCACGCCAAACGTGCCGTGCCCGTTTCCGTAAACCCCGCGCCCGCTGGTGCGGCTGGCGGGGCCTATAAAGCTCTGTCCGAACTCGAATTACAGCAGATTTTCGACACAGCGTTGCGCCTGCTGGCAGAGCTTGGCATGGGCCAGGTGCCTGACCGGTTGGCCAAGGATTTGATCGCGGCGGGTGGCGTTGATCTGGGCAACAAACGGATCAGCCTGCCCATAGAAATGGTCAAAGGCACGATTGAAACCTCCGCCAAGGAGTTCTGGCTTTATGGCCGCGACCCGTCCCGCGATATCCATGTAGGTGGCGACCGCGTTTACTTCGGCACAGGCGGTGCTGCGGTCACGACCCTTGATCTGGAAACCGAGCGCTACCGGCCTTCGACGCTCCAAGACCTCCATGATTTTACCCGCCTGCAAGACACGCTCGACAACGTTGCATGGTTCACCCGCTGCTGCATCGCGACCGATATTTCCGATATGTATGATCTGGATGTGAACACGGCCTACGCGCTTATGCGCAACACCAACAAACCCGTCGCCACCGCTTTTACTGTCGCTGAACACGTTGATCCGATTGTGAAAATGTTCGATATCGTGGCAGGCGGTAAAGGGGAATTCG
>Ga0208673_1000372_pt1 | contig 13272 bp, 10 predicted proteins | sample ColrivemetaGS715_FD_187612 | JGI IMG/M metagenome (GOLD analysis project Ga0208673, IMG submission 187612) | Estuarine microbial communities from the Columbia River estuary - Ebb tide non-ETM metaG S.715 (SPAdes) (version 2) | ecosystem: Environmental > Aquatic > Marine > Intertidal zone >... | reverse complement strand
TATTCCCTGGGCGTATTGGGTGAGTTCAAGCTCGTGAGCTGCTGCAGCATGCATGTCAATGCCTTTCAAAAATGAAATAGCACTTCCTAGCCCAATCGCACCCGCAATATGGGGAGTGCCTGCTTCAAACTTAAGAGGTAAAGTATTGTAGGTCGTACGTTCAAAAGTTACTTTAGAGATCATATCGCCACCACCTTGATAAGGAGGCATGCTATCTAGGAGATCTTCTTTGCCATAGAGTACTCCAATACCTGTTGGCCCAAAAACTTTATGGCCAGAAAAAGTGTAAAAATCGCAATTAAGGTCTTTGACGTCAATTTGAAGGTGCTGAATGCTTTGGGCCCCGTCAAGTAAAACTTTTGCGCCTACTTGATGGGCTTTTTTGATGAGCTCTTTCACTGGATTGATGGTGCCCAGGGTATTTGAGATATGCGTGATAGCTAATAATTTAGTGCGCTCAGAGAGCATTTGATCAAATGCATCTAGGTCTAATTCACCACTCTTGCTGATTGGAATTACGCGCAAGTGGCAACCTTTGCGTTCGCACAATAATTGCCAAGGAACAATATTGGAATGGTGTTCCATGGCAGAAATCAAAATTTCATCTCCTGGCTTTAAGCGCTCTCCAAATGAAAAAGCAACTAGATTGATACTGTCTGTGGTACCTTTAGTAAAGATGATTTCCTGAGGACCTTTTGCACCGATATAATGCTGTATTGTTTTGCGTGCTTCTTCATATGCAGAAGTAGCTTGTTGGCTGAGGTAATGAACGCCTCGGTGTATATTTGCGTTTTCTAAGGCATAATATTGGGCAAGGGTGTCAAGTACAATTTGTGGTTTTTGTGAGGTGGCACCGTTGTCAAAATAAATCAATTGTTTTCCGTATACTTTTTGTCGCAAGGCAGGGAAAAGTTCGCGGATAGCTGCAACAGAAAACGGTTGAGGAGTCATACTTTTGTGTTTTGGTACAAAAGTAAAGCTTTTGACTATTTTGAATGGTTCTAAAGAAGCAAAATAAAAGATTTATTTTTCAAGGTACTTCAAGTTTACTTTGCTTTGAGTTCAATAAAGGGAATCATTATTTCTTCTAACGATATTCCACCATGTTGAAAGGTCTGCCCATAATAGTTCACAAAATGGTTATAGTTGTTTGGGTAGACAAAAAAGTCTTGTTCTCTTGCAAAGACAAATTCTGCTGACATTTTAAGTTTTGGCAATTGCGCCTCGTGCGGATGCTTCACTACAAATACATCTTTAGCATCATAGCTTAGGCCTCTACCAGCTTTGTAGCGCAAGTTGGTGTTTGTATTTCGCTCGCCTACAATGCGTACAGGTTTAGTTACTTTGATGGTACCGTGATCTGTAGTAATAATAAGTTTGTGTCCGGCGTCTGCAATTTTTTTAAGTATGTCTAATAGGGGAGAGTGCTCAAGCCAACTTGTAGTGATGGAGCGATACGCAGCTTCATTGTCCGCTAATTCGCGAATAACTTCCATTTCCGTACGTGCATGTGAGAGCATATCCACAAAATTATAGACGATAAAGTTAACGTCGTTGTCTTTCCATTGGTGGAACTGATCCCCTAATTTTTTACCGGCCTCTACATTTGTAATTTTGTTATACGACCACTTTACGTTTTTGCCTAATCGCTTGAGTTGTGCTTCTAAAAAATCCTTTTCATGCATATTTTTACCTCCTTCGTCGTCTTCGTTTTTCCAAAGAGTTGGAAAACGACGTTCTATTTCAGCTGGGAGAAGTCCTGCAAAAAAAGCATTTCTTGCATAATGTGTGGCGGTTGGTAAAATGGAAAAAACAATGTCTTCCTTTTCTTTTTGAAAATATCGGCCTACAATGCCTTCTATGGTTTTCCATTGATCGAAGCGCAGATTGTCAATGACTAAAACGGCCAATTTTTCTTTTCCAATGAGTGGGGCAATGCGATCTTTAATCAGTGTGTGGATCATGGTTGGTGCATCTGGATCACCATTTGTCCAGTCCAGGTAATTGTCTTCGACGAAGTCACAAAAAAGTTTATTGGCTTCTTTTTTCTGCATTTCGAAGATTTCACGCATACCTGTATCTTCAATATTATCGAGTTGAAGCTCCCAAAAAACGAGTTTGGTATAGAGTTCTTTCCATTCGTTGACATCAAGTCGTCCACTCAGTTGCATTCCTAATTGGCGAAATTCTTGCTGGTAACTTGAATTGGTTTTTTGGCTGATCAGTTTGCTGTGATCTAAGTTTTTTTTGATACTTAGTAAAATTTGATTCGGATTCACGGGCTTGATGAGGTAGTCGGCTATTTTCGAACCAATCGCTTCTTCCATGATGTGCTCTTCCTCACTTTTGGTAATCATCACTACTGGAACCAGCGCCTTTTGCTCTTTGATTTGAGCTAAGGTTTCAAGACCGCTTAGTCCGGGCATGTTTTCATCTAAAAAGATGATGTCAAAATGATGGGCCAAGGCCTTTTCAATAGCGTCTTGACCGTTTGTTGCTGTTTCTACCTCGTATCCTTTTGCCTCTAAAAAGAGGACATGTGGCTTGAGTAATTCGATTTCGTCGTCGGCCCAAAGAATTTTACCTTGCATATTTGTTATTTTTAATAGCTTTGATTGAATTTTTAAAGTTAGCAACTTGCCAGCGAACACAGCCCCCAACAACAAGAAGAAAATTATTAACGACCCAGTGTATGGTTTTATTTCCTTGCCGCACGAAATAATTTTCGATATCCTTGAGCATCCGTACCTCCAACGGCTACGCCGTATTCAGCAATTAGGACTCAGCCATTTGGTTTATCCTGGCGCCAATCATACGCGCTTCCATCATGTTTTGGGAGCGATGCATTTGATGAGTCAGGCAGTAGCAAGCATCCGCCGAAAAGGACACTCAATTAGCGAAGAGGAGGAACGTGCAGTCTGTTTAGCCATCTTACTCCATGATATCGGACATGGTCCATTTAGCCATGCCCTTGAATACGATATAGTCTGTGGCGTGAGTCACGAACAAATTTCGGCTTACTTCATTGCGGAACTCTCCGTAGAGTATGGCGAGGATTTGGCCTTAGCGCTTGTTATCTTTAAAAACGAATACCATCGTCCTTTTTTGCATCAGTTAGTTTCGAGCCAACTTGATATGGACCGACTTGATTACCTGAACCGCGATAGTTTCTACTCAGGGGTTTCTGAAGGCGTTATTGGTAGTGAACGTCTAATAGAAATGCTTAATGTTCATGACGGAAATTTAGTGCTTGAGGAAAAAGGCATCTATTCTGTTGAAAAATTTATTGTAGCACGCCGCTTGATGTACTGGCAAGTTTATTTGCATAAAACAGTAGTGGCAGCAGAATTTATGCTCATTCACGCCCTTCGACGCGCCAAAGAATTGGTTAAAGGAGGTATGCCACTTTTTGCTAGCCCATCCTTAAATTTCTTTCTTTCACAAGATATTGGAACAACTCATTTTGAACAAGACCCAATGGTTCTGACTCATTTTGCCCGCCTAGATGATTACGATATTTGGGGTGCTATAAAGGTGTGGCAATTTGCACCTGATTATATACTTGCGACCTTATGCTCTGGCTTAGTAAATCGTCAGTTGTTTAAAATTGAGATTTCTCAAACACCTTTTAGCCCAGAGCAGATTTCAAAAGTACAGCAACGTGTCCGCGAAGAGCATCAGTTAGCTGAACAAGATTTGCCGTACTTCATTTTTTCTGATATTTTGAGTAATAAAGCATATAATGAGCAAAAACAAAATATCAATATGTTACGGAAAAATGGTGAAATTATTGAATTATCTCAGGCCTCCGATAACCTGAATATTTCTGCATTATCTACCCCAGTAGAGAAGTACTTTTTGTGCTACCCGCGTTAATACTTTCCGATTAATAGTTTGATGACTTATTGTTCGGTTTTCTTAGCGAGTTCCCAGTATAGGTCAAGTTTTTCCAATGTTTGGTCTTGAGCAAGCAGTTTATCTTGGGCTAATAAATGCTCCATTTTCTGGAAGCGCTTGATGAATTTTTGATTGGTCTTAGCTAGTGCATTTTCAGGCGATATTTTCAGAAATCGAGCGTAATTAACTAACGAGAAAAGGACGTCTCCAAATTCGGCTTCTACTTCGGAACTATTTTGGTCGATTTCAGTCTTTAATTCAGCAAGTTCCTCTTGAACTTTAGCCCAGACGTCTTCAGACTTTTCAAATTCAAAACCAATACCCTTGACTTTTTCTTGAATACGCGTTGCTTTGACTAATGCGGGAAGGGAGGAAGGGACCCCTTCCAAAACTGATTTTTTACCTTCTTTGAGTTTGAGTTTTTCCCAATTGGCTTTTACCGTCTCTTCGTCATCTGCACTCACATCCCCATAGATGTGAGGGTGACGATATACCAATTTGTCGCAAATTTTGTTGAGCACACTCGTAACATCAAATAAGCCTTGTTCGCTACCGATCTTACTGTAAAAAACCAGGTGAAGAAATAAATCGCCCAGTTCGCTTTCTAAACTCATGTAATCTTGGTCAGTTATGGCATCTGCCATTTCATAAGTTTCTTCAATGGTGAGCTGACGTAGGGTTTCAAAAGTTTGTTTTTGATCCCAGGGGCATTGTTCACGGAGTTCATCCATGATTTTCAGTAATCGGGAAAAGGCAAGTAAACGTGGGTCCATAGTACAAAGTTAGCAGTTGAAACGAGCTTTTAGTTAAATTTGGACATGCGTCTGTTCTTATTTTTATTTGCTTTTTTGTTTTGGAGCATTCATTCTGTTGCTCAGTCAGGTTTTGAGTACCGTCAAAAAGTTGGCTTTTTAATGGCGCATCGCGGCCTTATGGCTCATTTGCCGCAAGCACCTGCCATGGCAAGTGAATTTTCTTACATTCACCGGACAAGCCACTCCAAGCAGTGGCATGAAGACTATCGTCAGCCTCTCATCGGAGGCACCATTTTTTTAGGTTCAGTAGGCAATAATGAAATTTTAGGGCGTTTTGTGGGGCTTTATGGATTTGTTGAATTGCCTTTTGTGAAGTATAAAAGATATCGCCTAGACTTCAAATTTTCTACGGGATTTGGTTACACTAACAGGCCATTTGACCCAATTCTCAATCCTGAAAATGTAGCCATCGGTTCTAGAGTGAACGCGCTCATGTGCTTTGCTTTGAAACAAAGTTGGAGATGGAAAAATACAGGGTTCACCATGGGAATCGACATGACACATTTTTCAAATGCAAGTTACCAGATGCCTAATCTTGGTATCAACGTGCCCTTTCTTTCGTTAGGTGTTCAGCAGTTTTTTCAACAGAACGCTACAGCGCATAAGGCTAGAGAACTTCAACGTCCTCATATTGATTTAGGACTAACCGCAATAGCCTCTGCAAAAGAAATGCGCCCGGTGGGTGTTGGTCGTTTTCCAGTATATGCTGGTAATGTTTTTGTTAGAAAATATTTTGGTCCTAAAGGCGGGATAGAAGCTTCATTGGATGTGATATATAAAACAGGCTTGCGGTCTCATCCAAGTTATCCTGACGCTGCACCACTAGATCCACTTCAATTTGGTTTGTTCATAGGCTACGTACAACCTTTTGATCGCTTACATTTCATATATGGTGCGGGGATATACTTACGCGATATTTTACACCCTGACGAGTCGGTTTATTTACGTTTGGGAAGCCGGTATGCGCTAGCTCAAAACATGGATATTTTGATGACGCTTAAAACACATTATGCCAAAGCTGACTACATGGAATTTGGTTTAGCCTATCATTTTTGACATGCATTGGTTGATTAAAATAGCTCTTTTCTCATTGGTTTTCTCTTGTCAGAAAGCTTCTGAACGCAGTTGTTGGAAAGTTTCTGGATCCGTAGCGCAAACAAAATTGCCGCTTACCTCATTTAGTTACCTACACGTTCACCCACACTTGGAAGTTACCCTCGTTCAAGACTCTGTCAATTATGTAGCTTATGATGCTGGAAATAACCTTCTTCCATTCATTTCAGCCAAAATTGAAAAGGATACCTTACAACTCCAAAATAATAATCGCTGTAGATTTTTTAGATACCGAAGTGGAGATGTGAAAGTTGTGGTGCATTATAAATCACTCAAGGAATTGCACCTCGATAATAGTGAGCTAGTTACCAACGCTAATCAATGGTCTGAAGACGAAGTGCTTATTTTTCTCAAGGAAGGCGTAGGTAAGGTGAAATTAGACTTAGGCGTTCAAAAAGTAACGGTGCGCAACAATTATGGCTGGCAGACCTTACAACTTAGTGGCGCTGTTGGTTCTCTTTTTGTTGATCTAGATGGTTCTGCAGCAATACAAGCATCAACTTTAGTTGTGCAAGATTCTATTTCGTTTCGCAGTGCCTCACCACTTGCTAGTTGGATCCGAGTAAATGATATCAAACTCAAAGCTCAATTGTATAGCACTGGCGACCTTTTTTACAGTGGATTGTTTTCCAGTCTATTGAAAACGGAATATAGCACGGGGAGAGTACTTTCAAAGTAAAGAGGCGAATATCCCTGTTGAACGCTGGTTTTTGCGCTTGAAATTTTAGTACTTTTGAAACTAAACTCATCTCATGAAAATCCTCTCATTTAACGTCAACGGTATACGCGCTGTTGTTGGCAAAAACTTCATTGTTGACATGCAAGCACAAGCTCCAGATATCATCTGTTTGCAAGAAACCAAAGCTACGCCAGAACAAGTTAAAGAGGCTGTTTCACCACTCGCTGATTACCAAGTTTTTGCTAATTCTGCAGATAGAAAAGGATATTCAGGTACAGCAATTCTCACAAAAATAACACCGATTAAAGTTACCTATGATATTGGAATCCCGGAGCATGATACTGAAGGGCGTGTGATTTGCGCAGAGTTTTCGAATTTTTATCTAGTGACTGTTTATGTGCCTAATTCAGGAAGTGAACTCTTGCGATTGGATTATCGTCAAACCTGGGATACCGCTTTTTTAATTTACCTTAAGAATTTAGAAAAAAGCAAGCCCGTTATGGTATGCGGTGATTTCAATGTGGCTCATCGAGCCATAGACTTAGCTCGTCCAAAAGAAAATTATAATAAAGCTGCAGGTTACATGCAGGAAGAAATCAATGGGATGGATGCTTTTGTTGAATCCGACTTAATAGATAGTTTTAGAGCCTTTCATCCACAAGAAGTGAAGTACTCTTGGTGGAGCTATAGAGCGGGAGCACGCGAGAAAAATGTGGGCTGGCGTATTGATTATTTTCTGATCAGCAAAGCGTTGTTACCTCATGTCCAAGACGCTTTTATTCTCAATGAAGTTTTTGGTTCTGATCATTGCCCTGTAGGAGTGATTATCGATTAATTTTGCCCATGCAACACCTCAAAGACACATTTAAACACAAGGGACGCCGTCGTCAGCTTATTGAAGAACTAGCGCAAATGGGTATACAAGATCAGCGTATTTTAGCTGCTTTTGACGCCATACCTCGCCACTTTTTTCTAGATCTTGCTTTTGATGATCAAGCCTATACAAATATGGCTTTTCAAATTGGTTCAGGTCAAACTATTTCACATCCCTATACGGTTGCTTTTCAGACTGAACTTTTAAAGCTAGAAAAAGGCATGAAGGTGCTAGAAATCGGAACCGGTTCTGGTTTTCAAACCTGTATTTTGTGTCAAATGGGGGCTAGGGTTTATTCCATTGAACGTCACCAGCCATTGCATGCTAAAGCCAAACAAATTCTCACATTTTTTAATTTGAATGCCAATTTGTCTTTTGGTGATGGATACAAAGGCAATCGTGTTTATGCGCCATATGATCGTATTCTTGTGACCTGTGGAGCCCCGGAAATCCCCAACGTTTTATTTGAGCAACTTAAGGTCGGGGGGCTTATGGTGATACCAGTTGGTGAGGGTGCAGAACAGAAAATGCTCTGTATCCATAAAACAAGCCAAACGGATTATAGCACAGAAGAATTTGGTACTTTTAAATTCGTTCCCATGTTAGAACGCACTGTTAAATAAGAATATGCAAGTTTTACTCATTGATGACGAACGCGCCATTCGAAGAGCGCTTAGAGAAATTTTAGAATTTGAAGGTTGTGTAGTAGAGGAGGCTGAAAATGGTGACCAGGCACTAGATAAACTCAATTCACATCAATTCGATCTGATTTTCTCCGATATTAAAATGCCTCAAATGGATGGTCTAGAGCTCCTCGACCGAGTTTTGGAATTGGGTATTGATGTGCCTGTTATCATGATCTCCGGACATGGCACCGTAGAGACAGCTGTAGGCGCCATTAAGAAGGGTGCTTTTGATTTCATTGAAAAACCGCTAGACCTCAATCGCATACTTGTCCTATTGCGTCAAGTGAAAGATCGAAATTTGCTAGTGCAAGAGACCAAGGTACTCAAGCAGGTCGTCAAAAAAATTAAAGGATCAGCCATTATCGGCGACAGTGCAGCAATAAGTGCGATTAAAACAATGATAGAGAAGGTTGCACCCTCTGAGGCTAGAGTGCTAATCACTGGTGGCAACGGTACCGGAAAGGAATTGGTTGCACGTTCCTTACATGAGCTCTCCAATCGCAGTAAAATGCCTTTTATTGAGGTTAACTGTGCTGCTATTCCAGCAGAGCTTATCGAAAGCGAACTTTTTGGGCATGAAAAAGGCGCTTTTACATCTGCGGTCAAAGACCGTAAAGGAAAATTTGAACTAGCCTCTGGAGGCACACTATTTTTAGATGAAATTGGCGATATGTCGCTCACTGCCCAGGCAAAAGTTCTTCGTGCGCTTCAAGAAAATGTGATCTCGCGAGTGGGTGGTGAAAAAGACCTCAAAGTAGATTGTAGGGTAGTGGCTGCCACCAACAAAGACCTCCGCGAAGAAATCAAAGCTGGTCGTTTTCGGGAAGATCTCTATCATCGATTGGCGGTCATTTTAATTCATGTACCATCGCTCAATGAGCGCCGATCAGACATTCCTCAACTCGTTTCACATTTTATTAAACTAATTTGTCAAGAACATGGAATTCTTGAAAAATCAATTGATCCAGCAGCAGTTGAAGCGCTGAGCCAACTCAATTGGACAGGTAATATTCGTGAATTGCGCAACATCATAGAACGACTTATTATACTGTCTGACCAGTGTATCATGGCTGCAGATGTAAATCGCTATGCCAACCCAAGTCATTAATTCGTAAATTCATCCCAAATTAATTGCATGAAACTGTCGTTTAAAACATTATTGCCACATCTGTTTGCTTTGGTACTTTTTATTGTACTTCCATCTATTTATTTCGCACCACTTTATGATGGTTACTCCTTGAAGCAAAATGATATCCGTCAATTTCAAGGGATGTCCAAGGAAATTTTTGATTATCGCCTAACTCACGATAACCAACAATCCTACTGGACGAATGCCATGTTTGCTGGAATGCCTTCTTACCAAATATCTGTAGAGCAGCATGCCAATTTACTCACCAAAGTAGACCAACTCATTAAACTAGGATTACCTCGGCCAGTTGGGATATTATTTATTTCCATGCTCGGTTTTTACATCTTAGGTCTTTGCTTGCGCATCAATCCTTGGCTAGCCCTGATCGGAGCCATTGGTTATGGCTTCTCAACAATCAATATTTTATATTTAGGGGCTGGACATATGTCCAAAGTGAATGCTATTGCCTATATCGCGCCAGCCTTAGGAGGCCTCTTACTTACCTTTCGGGGTAAGTGGTGGTTAGGTTCTGCTGTTTTTGCCCTTTTCTTGGGCTTGAATATTACTGCCAACCATCTCCAAATGACTTACTACCTTGCCTTTATTTTGGGTGCGGTTGGGGTTGCTGAAGTACTTCGCTTGTTGTTGGCTAAAGATTACAAGCCACTGTTGCTGAGCATTTCAGGGCTTGTTTTGGCTACAATTTTGGCAATCGTCGCCAATGCAGGTTTGCTTTTCAGTACGCAAGAATACAGCAAATTCACAACAAGAGGTACTTCAGAACTTACTATTAAGCCCAAAGATGGTGGTTCTCAGGCCAAAGAAGGTCTGAATAAAGATTATATTTTGGAATATAATTATGGTAAACGAGAATTATTGTCTCTTTATGCGCCCAATGCTAAAGGAGGTAAAGGTGATCTCATTGCCAATGATCCAAACGCACTTAACGATACAGACCCTACATATGCCGAGCAAGTGGGGCAAATGAATCATTATTGGGGTGGTCAGCGCATGAGTGGTGGCGCCTTCTATTTTGGTGTTGTTATGCTCGTTTTCTTCATTCTTGGGCTTCTCTTTGTCAAAGACGTGTTGCGATGGCCTTTCTTAGTTTTGAGCATACTCGTTCTCTTTTTGGCTTCTAATCAAATGAATGCCATTAATGATTTCTTCATCCACCAATTCCCCATGTACAACAAATTCCGCGATTCTAAAATGCTATTGGTATTGTGGCAAGTGATGGTGCCGACAATGGGCTTACTTTTCTTGGATAGACTTGTGCGCAACGAAGGATTATTGGGTACTAAAAAATATTGGTACGGAGCATTGGGAGGCTTAGTCTTTATTGCACTTTTACTTGTGCTTAGCCCGAGCTTATCTGGTAATTTCATGACCACAGAAGAACTTAAACAATTTGCAGATGCTACCAAGCAGGCAAAGGATGTGAGTCAGACCTCTTTTTATCAAGGAATGCGACAAGCGCTAATTGACACGCGAATAAATATATATAAAGCTGATATGCAACGCTCCTTATTTTTGGTGCTCTTGGCAATAGGGGTTGTCATATTATTCTTGCGTACAAAGCTGAATCGCATGGTAATTATTGCCATCACTGGTGTTTTGGTACTGGCTGATCAAATGAGTGTTGCCAAGCGCTACCTCAATAATGATGATAGCACAGGATCATATGAAGCCTACCAGACGCTAGATGAAGCGAGTTTGCCCTATGCAGTATCACAGGCTGATATCAGTATTTTAAAACGAGAAAAACCGAATGCTCAACTAGCTCAAAAGTTAGTGAATGCTTATGCTGATTTCGATTATTACAAAAATCTAACAGATCAAGCAACACGAGATGCTTATGCCGCTTTTGGGGCGCTCAATTTATCAAGTAACTATCGTGTGCTCAACCTAAATGGAACCATGGCCGAAACCAATACCAGTTTCTTTCATAAAAGTTTAGGTGGTTATCATGGTGCTAAATTGAAGCGCTACCAGGAATTTGTAGATTTTCATTTTCCTTCTGCGGTGCAAGCCTTAAGCTCGGCTGTAAATTCAGCCAAAAATGAAAAATTCAGATCGATTGCGCTCAATGCTGAAATCAGTCAAGAACAAGCTCAACAAATTTTTGACACGCTGAGCATTTCAACAATTGAACTTGGAGCCGATGCCGAATATTTGAATATGCTCAATACCAAGTACATCATACTTAAACCAAATCAGCCTGCACTTCTAAATACCAATGCTAATGGACCAGCTTGGTTTGTTGAAGATATCAAAATTGTGAAAAATGCGAATGATGAAATTTTAGCGTCTGGTTCAAAAGCAATGTTGGATAGCAAGAAACAAGCAGTTGTACATCAAGATTTCAAGGAGCAGCTGATGGGTCTTGGTCAAGATTCAACGGCTTCCATCCAAATGCTCAGTTATGATCCTTCAGAACTTCGCTACTTATCTAATTCCAAAGCCAAGCAATTGGCTGTATTTTCCGAGATGTACTACCCAGCAGGATGGAATTGTTACATAGATGGCCGAAAACCTGTGGCGAACCTCCGCGTAAATTATTTGCTGCGCGGTGTCGTGGTCCCAGCTGGCAAGCATACGATTACATGGAAATTTGAACCCCTCAGTGTGCAGTCTGGTAATACTTTTGCAACCTTAGGTTCAGGTTTACTTTTACTTGGATTTGTAGTTGCGCTTTGGTTTACTTATAAGCGCGTAGTTCGTCAAGAGCCCGAACCCCAAAAGTAGTATTGTGCCAAGCGCGCTTGAGTTGCTTTTGGTCAAAAAGCAAATAACTCGGAAAAACACCTTCGGCAGCTAGCATCCAACGTGTAGCATCGATACCACTCTTTATGGCAATACGCGTATTTAACTTTTTTCTAAAAATTTCTACCGATTCAGGATCCTCTGAAACGAAATAATATACAATACTTAATTTTTTATTTTGCTCGGCTAGTCTATTCATTACCGCTGTTGTTTGTGCGCAGTAAGGGCAGCCTGGTAATACAACCACACCAAGTGTTATTTTAGATGGAAGCCCTTCGGGTAATATTTTTGGAAAATAGGCTGTATTCAATAGATCCGGCTGATAAATCGGGTAAAAGAAAGAATACATGCCAAATGGTAAACCAAGGGCAATGGGCAACACCAACAGTTTGAGCCATTTTTTCATTGTAAATCTCATCAGCAATCGAAATAGAATTACACCAAAAATCAGGCAGACGAAATAGGGTATAAACTTGGCAAGGGTCCAGGTAAGGCCTAAGTTGAGCAAGAAGTCTTCAAAAAGGTTTGTTGTCATTTATTCTAAACATAGCTTGGTTAACAGTTGGTGCATTTGTCCAGCTAACTGCTGACGCGAATAGGGAAGCAAGGATTCTTTTCGACGAGGTTTTACTTGGCACAATTCCAACACTTGTAACCAGGGTACTGGGGTGTTGAAATCTATCATCAGGGTGCCTTCTTGTTCGTTTAAGATGAAGGCGGCATCTCCGTCTGAAGGTCCTATGGCAAGAATAGGTTGCTCGCTTGCTAAATATTCAAATACTTTTCCAGTAACAATTCCCTTCTGGCTTTTTACGTTATTGAGTGGTAGCAGCAATAAACTACATGATGCAAGTTCTTCAATGACTTGTTGATGAGGTACGAATTGTTCGAAATGGGTAAAGGAAATGAGTTGATTTATTTCCAAATCCTTGGTAACACTTGCGTCAATGGCACCAATTAATTTAATGCTCAATTTATTGGCAAATTCAGGGTTTTCCTTTACAAAGAGACCTAAACTATGCCAAAGTGCACTTGGATTACGGTCTTTATTGATAGATCCAGTGTGTAAAATTGTAAAACGGGGGTCTGGTTTTTGCTCAAAATCAATAAAGTCAGATGGTGCAAATCCGTTAGAAATAAGATGAACAGGTCGCTTTGCTAATGCTTCCATTTGTTTTTGCATGTCTCTACTTACTACAACTAGTTCATCTGCTTCTCTGAAAATGCTGTTTTCAAGACGCTTATGTAAGCCAAGGCCGTATTTGGTTAGCGGGAGCTGCTCAAACCAATCGATTTGTGTCCAGGGATCGCGA
>Ga0208673_1000361_pt1 | contig 13578 bp, 11 predicted proteins | sample ColrivemetaGS715_FD_187612 | JGI IMG/M metagenome (GOLD analysis project Ga0208673, IMG submission 187612) | Estuarine microbial communities from the Columbia River estuary - Ebb tide non-ETM metaG S.715 (SPAdes) (version 2) | ecosystem: Environmental > Aquatic > Marine > Intertidal zone >... | reverse complement strand
CGCTACTTCTTTTGGTATAAAAAAGAAAACAAAGACTGGATTCGCCAACGTCTTCAAAAAGCGAAGCGCCCAGACCTCCTCGAAAAACTCCTCGATACACCCCAAGGGCAAGAAGCGGCTGTTCCCAAGTGGCTCGCTGACAAAAGAAAAAAGAGATAGTTATTGCAACTTTCTTCTAGTTTTGAGTAGTCATCCAACTTTTTGCTCAACTTTGCGTCTTAGAAACGGTTTCAATCCCAAATACATGAAAATTTCCAATATTCTCCCACTAGCGTGCATCTTCCCACTCACGCTATTTGCACAAGAACCTACAGAAGCAACAACAGAAGAGGAATACATTGAGCCAATTAGCACTTTTTCCTCTACACGCGTCGTAAACGGTCATTCGATTGAAACCCTCAGCAAAGGCACCTACGAATTCCGCATAGAGCACCGCTTTGGCGACCTCGCTGGCGTCAACGGAGGTGTGCAGCAAATGTTTGGCTTTGACAACTTATCTGATATGCGCATAGCGCTTGAATACGGCATCTCCGATCAACTCATGTTTGGCTTTGGCCGTTCTAAAGGTACAGGTGCGCCTTACCGTTCTTTGGTCGATGGTTTTATTAAATATAAAGTCATTGCTCAGGAGCCTAAAAAATCTCCAATCAGCATCACTGCTGTTGCGGGCTCGAGTTTCACCTACATGACTGCAGCACCAGACGAAGGGCTCGTAACGCACTTTCCAAAAGCAGTTCACAGACTCAATTATTTTGCACAAATTAATGTTGCGCATCATTTTGGCGACCGCGGAGCCTTACAAGTTTCTCCAACTTTGGTGCATCGCAATTATGTAGCCAGTACCGACGTCAATGATTTATTTGCTTTAGGGATTTCAGGTCGCATCCGACTCACTTCCCGTTTTGCATTGGTTGGTGAATACTACCATTGTTTCAATGGCTCACAGTTTAGACAAACGGGTTTCACCAATAGTGGCGCCCTTGCCTTGGAGTGGTTCACATTTGGCCACAACTTTACCATCAACCTCACCAACTCAGGAGGTATCGGCGAAACGCAATTTATTCCCTACACCACAGAACAATGGCAAAAAGGACAATTCAGGTTGGGCTTCACCGTTGGCAGGAAATTTGTGATTGAATAAACAAACCAATTAATAAAAGCATATGAAAACCCTCCGAATTTCTCTTTTTTCTATTTGTGCCCTCATTGTTTTGGGTGCATTTACTTATGTCCTATTAGATCACTACGAAGTCAGCAAAGATTTCTCTATTGAATTCAAAAGCAAAGATCCATCAGGTTCGTTCAAAATCATGGAAGGCGACATCGACTTCGATGAAAAAGACCTTGCGAGTTCAAATTTTGACTTTAAAATTGATGTCCGGTCTATTTCTACAGGAAACGGCATGATGACAAAAAAGGCGCAAACTCCAGAATGGTTTGATTCCGCGAAATACCCTTATGCTAAATTCAAGTCGACAAAAGTGGAAAAGAAAGAGGGTAGCACCTACAACATCATTGGTAATCTGACCATCAAAGGAATTACAAAAACCGTCACCGTTCCTGCCACCTACGTCAAGTCTGGAAGCAAGATCACCTTCAAAGGAACTTTCAATGTGAACCGCATAGATTTCAAGGTAGGCAAAAAGAGCGATGCCGTTCCAGACATCATGAAAGTCAATTTTGAAATCCCTGCACTTAGTAAATAAACATGAAAACAACGCTTTTTCTCCTTATTGTGCTCTTGACTACTTTCTCTTGTACCAGAGAAAAAGTGACGCCCATTGATCAACAATGCAACTCCACCATTTCTTTTTCCAATGATGTGATGCCTATTCTAGAGGCCAATTGCATCAGTTGTCACCAACCTGGAAATACTTCAGGAGGTTATGACCTCAGTTCCTACAGTGCCATTGCGGCAAATGCCAACGCCATTGTTGGCTCCATGAAAGCAAGTAGTTACCTACTCATGCCTTTGGGCGGCCCAGCGCTTCCAGATACTACGATTCAAAAAATTACCTGCTGGATCGAACAAGGAAAACAAGATAATTAATCAAGAATAGACCTCAAAAAAAATGAAGAAATGAAAAAACTCATCTTACCACTGTCATTATTTACCATAACGCTAAGTCTTCTTTCCTTTCGAAACGCAGATTTAAGCGGCTTTCAAGCTGCACCTACTGATGCAAATGGCCCTGCAGGGGGCAAAACAGGCGCGCCTGGCGAACAGAATTGCACGAGTTGCCATAGTGGTGCCACTCAAAATGGCGCAAGTGAGAACTTACTCATAATCAACAACGACCTCGGGTTTGGCATCACCCAGTATACCCCGGGTGCTACATATACCGTGAACCTTTCGATGGCTTCTAACCCGGCAAAAAAAGGATTCCAAGTAACCGCACTCAATGGTGCCAATGCGATGGCTGGAAATTTTGTTTCTGGCGCCAATACCCAACTCAAAACGGCTACAATCAGTGGCGGGCAGCGCAAATACGCAACCCACAAAAATACCTCTAATACCTCCGCAACCCAAACTTGGAACTGGACCTGGCAAGCACCTGCTGTTTCCGAGGGCCCTGTTACTTTCTATGTGGCAACCAATAAAGCCAATAACAATAACAATGACAACGGAGATGTCATTTACCTCTCGCAACACGTATTTTTGAATGATGACGCTAGTGTAGAAGAGGTAGCGGTAGATAATCATCATTTTTCAGTGGGGTATGCTCCTGAAAAAGAAGAAGTCGTGATTTCTTTTTCCACTTTATCAATAGAACCCACATCCTTCAATTTAGTGGATTTACAGGGCAAATCGGTTTGGTCTAAAAAACTTGAAAATTCAACAGTTGGCCAAAACAAACAATGGGTATCAGTACCGAAATATTTGCCAAACGGGATGTACGTTGTGCATTTCTTTATTGGAAACAAATCATTTTCGGCACCAATTAGTGTACAACATTAATTGAAAGATAAATTTTCGGCCTTTTCGGCATAAAAGCCCTTTTGACCGATGATCATTTTTTGGAGGCTGCTAAATGCAGCCTCTTTTTTTGCCTTTTGGTAGACATGTAAAAGGTACCAATTGGCCTCCTCACTGAAATTGCCAAATGGCACATTCTGTAACTTGACAAAACGACTTTCCGCTTGGTTATATTCGCTGAGGTTATAGAGGCACATCGCACCATAAAAGAGCGCGTTTGCATCATCGGGATAGGTGAGTAATATTTCGTCAAAAAGCAACAAGGCTAATTTATAATCTTGTCGTGCAAAATGCTCAATCGCTTTATTGAGGATGTTGATGTAGGGAATCTTGAGTTGTTGCTCACCATGTTCGTTCTCTGCGAAAGTTTGTGTCAAATCACCTTTTCTGTAATAACGGTAATCCAGCACTTTGAAATTCTTGATGAGAAGTTCTCGGCCCATTTTAACTTGTAATACCTGAGGTTTTTGTTGCCTGATTTCTACCGTCTGTGTCGGCATTTGTTGCATGCGCTCCAATACTTCAGCTTTTGTTGCAGGTGCTTCGTTACTCGGACTGAAATTCAATCTAACTTCAGTCGGGGTTATTCTTTCTGAAAGCGCAGCCGTTTTCATTTGTTGGATGTCGTCTTCGCGATGAATTTTTATTTGGATACTTTCTGCTTTGTGTTTTGCTGCCGATGTAGTTTGTTTCATTGGCATGGCAGGAATCAAGTACCAACCTAACAAAAGAGAAACAGCCAAAGCGCTGCCATAGAAAGCAAGTTTCTTTTTTTTTTGTTTTCTGTTATACTTTTGATCTAAGGCTTCAAATGTCTGCCAAGCGTCTTTATGTTGAAGATAGCCCTCAAATGCATCCATTGTAAAATCGTCACTGACAAATTGCTTTTCAATGAGGTGTTTTTCCTCTTGACTTTTGGTGTTCAGGTACTTTTTAAATAATGCTCTATTTGCTTTCATAGCTTTGTTTTTTTTCCATGAGCAACTTCAAATTGCGTTTGCCATTTTGGATATTGCTTTTCACTTCGTTATAGGAATATCTGGTTTGCTGTATGATTTGTTCGTAGCTCAACTGTTCGATGTAAAACAAGCGTATACAAGTTTGCTGTTGTTCTTTGAGTTGTGGCAAGGCCCATTCAAGTGTGGCCAGCAGCTCCTCGTTATCGTTGGTGAGTTCTCCTTCGGCTAAATAGGTGACTTGTTCATTGAGTTGCTCGACATCTCCGGGTTTGTTTTTTCTCAGGAATGCAAAGGCAATATTGCGCGCCACCGTATACAACCAGCCTTTGAAATAATCGATGTCGTGCTTGAGCAAGAGTGCGGGTAGTTTGGCAAAACACTCCATTGTCAGGTCTTCTGCGTCCATGGTTTGTTTGGTGTATTTGAGCAGTATACCATAAACAAGGTGCCCATAGCGTTTGTATAACTCGTCAATACAGGCAGCCCATTGATTTTCCTTAAACTCCTGAATCAATTGCTCGTCGTTTAAAGATTTCAAATAAGCCCTTCTGCCAAGTACCATCATGTTGCAAAGATGCCGAAAATACAAGGTTTCCACAAAAAACCTGTAAAAAATGCAACTTTTCAAATGCTTGATCGTTAGACCTCTGTGTTTCGACGCAATTATTTTTTTCAATTTTCTTTCAAAAAAGTATTGCCAAACCAAAAAGAGTACATATCTTTGCACCCCGCAATTGAGACAACGGTCTTGGTGTCAAGGGGGTTTTAGAAACCGATAAATGAGTAGGAGCGGGAGTTCTTACTGATTGCTTAAGACAAGTTCTTTGAAGTATTGAGAAATAAGGAAACAGCGTTTTTAAGAATAAAAACAAACATACTCGAGCTCTTAAAATTCGAAGTTATTATACAACGGAGAGTTTGATCCTGGCTCAGGATGAACGCTAGCGGCAGGCCTAACACATGCAAGTCGAGGGGTAGCAGGATTAAGCTTGCTTAATTGCTGACGACCGGCGCACGGGTGCGTAACGCGTATGCAACCTACCTTATACTGGGGTATAGCCCGAAGAAATTCGGATTAATCCCCCATAGTACTATTTTACTGCATGGTAAGATAGTTAAAGCATTGCGGTATAAGATGGGCATGCGTCCTATTAGCTAGATGGTGAGGTAACGGCTCACCATGGCTACGATAGGTAGGGGGCCTGAGAGGGTGGTCCCCCACACTGGTACTGAGACACGGACCAGACTCCTACGGGAGGCAGCAGTGAGGAATATTGGTCAATGGGCGCAAGCCTGAACCAGCCATGCCGCGTGCAGGAAGAATGCCCTATGGGTTGTAAACTGCTTTTATTTGGGAATAAACCTCTTTACGTGTAGAGAGCTGAAGGTACCAAATGAATAAGCACCGGCTAACTCCGTGCCAGCAGCCGCGGTAATACGGAGGGTGCAAGCGTTATCCGGAATCATTGGGTTTAAAGGGTCCGCAGGCGGATTTATAAGTCAGTGGTGAAATCCTATCGCTTAACGATAGAACTGCCATTGATACTGTAAGTCTTGAATTCGGTCGGAGTGGGCGGAATGTGTAGTGTAGCGGTGAAATGCATAGATATTACACAGAACACCGATAGCGAAGGCAGCTCACTAGGCCTGAATTGACGCTCAGGGACGAAAGCGTGGGGATCAAACAGGATTAGATACCCTGGTAGTCCACGCTGTAAACGATGATTACTCGTTTTCGGCGATATACAGTCGGAGACTAAGCGAAAGTGATAAGTAATCCACCTGGGGAGTACGATCGCAAGGTTGAAACTCAAAGGAATTGACGGGGGCCCGCACAAGCGGTGGAGCATGTGGTTTAATTCGATGATACGCGAGGAACCTTACCAGGGCTTAAATGCAAGTTGAATGATGTGGAAACATGTCAGTCTTCGGACAATTTGCAAGGTGCTGCATGGCTGTCGTCAGCTCGTGCCGTGAGGTGTTGGGTTAAGTCCCGCAACGAGCGCAACCCCCATCTTTAGTTGCTAGCAGGTAATGCTGAGGACTCTAAAGAAACTGCCTACGCAAGTAGTGAGGAAGGCGGGGACGACGTCAAGTCATCACGGCCCTTACGTCCTGGGCCACACACGTGCTACAATGGTTGGTACAGAGGGCAGCTACCGGGTGACCGGATGCGAATCTCTAAAGCCAATCTCAGTTCGGATTGGAGTCTGCAACTCGACTCTATGAAGCTGGAATCGCTAGTAATCGCGCATCAGCCATGGCGCGGTGAATACGTTCCCGGGCCTTGTACACACCGCCCGTCAAACAATGGAAGCTGGGGGTGCCTGAAGTCGGTAACCGCAAGGAGCTGCCTAGGGTAAAACTAGTAACTGGTGTTAAGTCGTAACAAGGTAGCCGTACCGGAAGGTGCGGCTGGAACACCTCCTTTCTAGAGAAAAAAACAGAAGGAGAGCCGAAGTACTGTGGTTTTTAAGATTGGAAATGTTGTTTTCTATTTCTCGATAATATTAATGCGAAAGCGAGAGTCCTCCCTACGGGAAAGAGCTAGTAGGGAACTATGTTTTTTAATAGTCCCGTAGCTCAGTTGGTTAGAGCACTACACTGATAATGTAGGGGTCAGCAGTTCAAATCTGCTCGGGACTACTAATTTTCCGGGGGATTAGCTCAGCTGGCTAGAGCACCTGCCTTGCACGCAGGGGGTCAACGGTTCGAATCCGTTATCCTCCACTGGTTCGTTTATTTTTACACTAGATGTAGGGATAAACAGACGAAGTTCATTGACATATTGGAATTGATTGAAGTAGTAAATCATAAAGAGTTTAACATAAGAGTTAGATAAGTTACTAAGGGCACACAGGGGATGCCTTGGCTTTGAGAGGCGAAGAAGGACGTGATAAGCTGCGATAAGGTACGGGGAGGAGCAAATATCTTTTGATCCGTACATTTCCGAATGGGGAAACCCGGCTGGTTGAAGACCAGTCACCCTTAGGGGGGCGAACGCGCTGAACTGAAACATCTAAGTAGGCGCAGGAAGAGAAAACAATAGTGATTTCCGTAGTAGTGGCGAGCGAACTGGAAATAGCCCAAACCGTAATTGTTTCGGCAGTTACGGGGTTGTAGGACTACGATGTGGACTTTAGAATTATAGTGGAACCGTATGGAAAGGCGGTCCGTAGAGGGTGAGAGGCCCGTACACGAAATAGTTTTAATACCTAGTAGTATCCTGAGTAGGGCGGGACATGTGAAATCCTGTCTGAATCTGCCAGAACCATCTGGTAAGGCTAAATACTCCTCAAAGACCGATAGCGAACGAGTACTGTGAAGGAAAGGTGAAAAGAACCCTGAACAAGGGAGTGAAAAAGATCCTGAAACTGTGTGTCTACAAGCGGTCGAAGCCATTCGTGGCGACGGCGTGCCTTTTGCATAATGATCCTACGAGTTACTCCTCATTGGCAAGGTTAAGTGTTTAAGACACGGAGCCGAAGCGAAAGCGAGTCTGAATAGGGCGCGATAGTCAGTGGGGGTAGACGCGAAACCTTGTGATCTACCCATGGGCAGGTTGAAGTTCCGGTAACACGGAATGGAGGACCGAACCGATAAGCGTTGAAAAGCTTCCGGATGACCTGTGGGTAGGGGTGAAAGGCCAATCAAACTGGGAAATAGCTCGTACTCCCCGAAATGCATTTAGGTGCAGCGTTGAGGTAAAGTTTTATAGAGGTAGAGCTACTGATTGGACTAGGGGGCTTCACCGCCTACCAAATCCTGACAAACTCCGAATGCTATAAAATATACTCAGCAGTGAGGGCACGGGTGCTAAGGTCCGTGTCCGAGAGGGAAAGAACCCAGACCATCAGCTAAGGTCCCCAAATGTATGCTAAGTTGAATAAACGTTGTGCGGTTGCATAGACAGCTAGGATGTTGGCTTGGAAGCAGCCATTCATTTAAAGAGTGCGTAACAGCTCACTAGTCGAGCGATCGTGCGTGGATAATAAGCGGGCATTAAGCATACTACCGAAGCTATGGATTATATAGTAATATATACTGGTAGGGGAGCATTCTATAACCGTTGAAGGTGTTGCGTGAGCAGTGCTGGAGGGTATAGAAAAGCAAATGTAGGAATAAGTAACGATAATGCAGGCGAGAAACCTGCACACCGAAAGACTAAGGTTTCCTGGGCTACGTTAATCGTCCCAGGGTTAGTCGGGACCTAACGCGAACCCGAAGGGGGTAGTGGATGGCAAACTGGTTAATATTCCAGTACTTGTTATAACTGCGATGGGGTGACGGATTAATGAAAGTACCGCGTACTGACGGAATAGTACGTTAAAGAGTGTAGGCGTTGATCGGGATAGGCAAATCCGTCCTGAGAGTCGAACTTGATAGTACCGAGCGGCTTCGGCCAATTGGATAGTGTATGTAAGAGATCCCGAGAAAAACCTCTAAGCTTCAGGTTATAACAACTCGTACCGTAAACCGACACAGGTAGTCGAGGAGAGAATCCTAAGGTGCTCGAGTGATTCATGGCTAAGGAACTAGGCAAAATGGTCTCGTAACTTCGGGAGAAGAGACGCTCTGGCAACAGAGCCGCAGTGAATAGGCCCAGGCGACTGTTTAACAAAAACACATGGCTTTGCAAAATCGAAAGATGAAGTATAAGGCCTGACACCTGCCCGGTGCTGGAAGGTTAAGAGGAGATGTTAGTTTCGGCGAAGCATTGAATTGAAGCCCCAGTAAACGGCGGCCGTAACTATAACGGTCCTAAGGTAGCGAAATTCCTTGTCGGGTAAGTTCCGACCTGCACGAATGGTGTAACGATCTGGGCACTGTCTCAGCCATGAGCTCGGTGAAATTGTAGTATCGGTGAAGATGCCGATTACCCGCAGCGGGACGAAAAGACCCCGTGAACCTTCACTACAACTTTGTATTGACATTGGACAAGAGATGTGTAGGATAGGTGGGAGACTTTGAAGCGTTGTCGCTAGGCAGCGTGGAGTCAACCTTGAAATACCACCCTTCGCTTGTTTGATGCCTAACCCCGCAAGGGGGACAGTGCATGGTGGGTAGTTTGACTGGGGTGGTCGCCTCCAAAAGAGTAACGGAGGCTTTCAAAGGTATCCTCAGTACGCTTGGTAACCGTACGTAGAGTGCAATGGCACAAGGATGCTTGACTGTGAGACTAACAAGTCGAGCAGGTACGAAAGTAGGACATAGTGATCCGGTGGTTCCGCATGGAAGGGCCATCGCTCAAAGGATAAAAGGTACTCCGGGGATAACAGGCTGATCTCCCCCAAGAGCTCACATCGACGGGGGGGTTTGGCACCTCGATGTCGGCTCGTCACATCCTGGGGCTGGAGAAGGTCCCAAGGGTTGGGCTGTTCGCCCATTAAAGTGGCACGCGAGCTGGGTTCAGAACGTCGTGAGACAGTTCGGTCTCTATCTGTTGTGGGCGTTAGAAATTTGAGAGGACCTGCCTCTAGTACGAGAGGACCGGGGTGGACATACCTCTGGTGTACCTGTTGTGGCGCCAGCTGCATCGCAGGGTAGCTATGTATGGATGAGATAAGCGCTGAAAGCATCTAAGCACGAAACTCGCCTCAAGATGAGATTTCTTTTAAGGGCCGTGGAAGACTACCACGTTGATAGGCTACAGGTGTAAAGACAGCGATGTCACAGCCGAGTAGTACTAATTACCCGTAGACTTACTAACTTGTTATTTCTTTAACTTACTACTTCAATCGTCCGATATATCCATTCGTTGGTATTCCATTGGAAACCAACATCAGTTTTGGGTGTCTATAGCAGCACGGTCCACCTCTTCCCATTTCGAACAGAGAAGTTAAGCCTGCTTGCGCTGATGGTACTGCGGTTTTGATCGTGGGAGAGTAAGTCGATGCCGATTTTTAAAAGCCTCACAGTAATGTGGGGCTTTTTTTGTTTAGTTCATTTTACAACTGGTTATTTACTCCATTCAGTAGTTGTAACTTTTTGAGTGAAGAAATTGTTTTAGAATAAATCAATCCCATAAGGATAGCTTGTATTTTATGTCGCAGCGCCAATATTTAATTCCTTTCATCTTCCTTTATTTTTTTACAGGAAGTTATCATTTAAGTGCACAAGAAATAGATCCAGACGATTCTTTTACGATCGATCTTTGCCTACCAAATGCCATGGGCAATCAACCCTATAAAAATATCATGCAAGGACTTGTTCATGCGGGCATGCATTATCAATACGCCACTAAATCAGGACTTTACGTGGGTGTAGGGGCACATTACAGCTATTTTGCGATCAATGAATTTCGAGTTACCCCCAAAATATATGGCGGCATTCACTCTGGTGCAGCATTCTTGAAAATGGGTCACGAAAAATTTTGGTCTGAACGTTTTGGTACCGATATAGGACTTCGTGCGGGTTGGGTGCGCAGTTATGTAGTCTCCGATGCATTGGCCGCACTCAATGCTTCGCCGACCATCCGCGAAGGAATTTACATGGAGCCCAATTTAAGCCTCATTTTAACGGCTGATGTCAATCAAAGTTTTAGGCTCACTATTGGGTATCCCATTTACGCTTATCCTTTTTCACCTCAACTTATTGGCATCGAAGGAAATATGGGCTACGATCCTGCGGAGTTCACACAAAATTCAAGCTTTTTAAGTGTAGGCTTTGGTTTTACTTATTATTTCAACGGTAAAAAAAGCAGTGCAGAAGAAGATTAAGTCTGAATAACCCCCACTTGATAAGGAGCGATTGTTCCCTGATGTGCTGACATTTCAATCCCCATCGAGATCACTTTTCTAGTTTCTCTAGGATCAATGATTGCGTCTATCCAAAGTCTGCTCGCCGCATAGTATGGTGAGATTTGAGCGTCGTAACGCGCCTTGATTGCAGCCAAAAGTTGCAGTTCTTTGTCAGGATCTATTGTTTCACCTTTAGCTTTGAGTTTAGCGACTTCAATTTGCAACAAAGTTTTCGCGGCTGCAGCCCCCGACATCACTGCGATTTCAGCTGTTGGCCAAGCAACGATGAGTCGTGGGTCATATGCTTTGCCACACATCGCATAATTGCCTGCACCATAGGAATTACCGATGACAACAGAAAACTTAGGTACAACACTATTTGCCATGGCGTTCACCATTTTAGCGCCATCCTTGATGATACCGCCGTGTTCGCTTTTTGAACCTACCATAAAGCCTGTTACATCGTGCAAAAATACCAACGGTATCTTTTTCTGATTGCACAACATAATGAACCGGGCAGCTTTGTCAGCGCTGTCTGAATAGATGACTCCACCAAATTGCATTTCGCCTTTGGCATTTTTGACAACCGTACGGTTATTGGCAATAATACCAACACTCCAACCGTCAATTCTAGCGTAGGTGGTAATTAATGTTTTACCGAAATCAGGCTTGTATTCACTCAAAGAACCGGCATCGACAATCGTTATGAGCAACGCTTTGGTATCATAGGGCTTGGAACGGTCGGCAGGCACGAGACCAAATGCTTTTTCAGGTAGCTGTTCTGGTGCTGCAGCCTCAATTCTATCATAGCCCACTTTTTCTTGGTGTCCAATCCTAGACATCAAATCTTTAATCTTTAATAGACACTCGTGGTCATTAGCCACTTTGTAGTCACATACTCCCGAGATTTCTGTTTGAGTGGTGGCGCCTCCGAGGCTTTCGTTGTCGATATCTTCGCCGATTGCCGCTTTGACCAAGTAGGAGCCAGCCAAAAAGATGGTTCCGGTTTTGTCTACAATTATAGATTCGTCGGACATGATCGGTAAGTAGGCTCCACCAGCCACGCAACTCCCCATGACCGCTGCAATTTGTGTGATGCCCATTGCCGACATTTTGGCGTTGTTTCGAAAAATGCGCCCAAAGTGTTCTTTATCGGCAAAAATATCTTCTTGCATCGGTAAATAAACGCCGGCAGAATCCACCAAATAAATAATTGGTAAGCGGTTTTCCATGGCTATTTCTTGGGCTCGCAAGTTTTTCTTACCGGTAATTGGGAACCAAGCACCCGCTTTTACAGTTGCGTCGTTGGCTACAACAATGCATTGGCGTCCAGATACATAGCCAATCACAACAACGACACCGCCCCCAGGGCAACCGCCGTGTTCAGCATACATATTGTGCCCTGCCAATGCGCCGATTTCGACTTGTGGCGTATCTGGATCTAGTAAGGTAGCGATGCGCTCTCGTGCAGTCAGTTTTCCGCTCTCATGTTGTTTGTCGATGCGCCTTTTACCGCCTCCCAAATAAATTTTTTCAAGGGTTTGTTCGAGCGCTCTGATTTTGAGACGCATTTGATCTTCATTGAAATTGAAGTCGATTTCTTGTTGTGTTGCCATGTGTTGATTGTATGTCAAATATACGAAATGTCGGGTTGTATCAATCTGCTGTCCTATGTTAAATACAAGTATTTCCTTGCTATGTTTATGGTTTTTCCTATTTTCATGAAATAAAAAAAAGATTTCTCAAATCATGTCAAATACTACCCATACATCTCAGCGCGAAAAGCCCCAAAAAAATATGCTGACACTATATATTTTAGTAGCAATGGTGCTCGGTGGTGTGCTTGGGGGTATTGTTCATACTTATTTTGACAAAGAGACAGCCGCGAGTTTTAGTACACACATCAAACTGCTGGCAACTATTTTCATCCGCTTGGTTCAAATGATTATAGCTCCTTTAGTACTCACCACACTTGTGGTTGGTATTGCTAAATTAGGAGATATCAAATCTGTCGGCAGGATTGGTGGAAGGGCATTGGCTTGGTTTTTTACAGCCTCTTTTATTTCCTTGATTATTGGTTTGTTGTGGGTGAATTTTTTGAAACCTGGAAATGGAGTGAATTTGTCGAATGTAGATCAAACAGCAGTTGCGGAAGTAACCGATAAAACGCAAGATTTTTCCATTCAACATTTTGTGGAGCACATTATCCCTAAATCGGTATTTGAGGCCATGGCCACCAATGAAATTCTTCAAATCGTGATTTTCTCGATTTTCTTTGGCTTGGCTGCTGCTTCTATTGGTGATAACGTCAAACCAGTGATCAACGCGCTAGACAAAACCTCGCACATCATTCTAAAAATGGTGAATTTTGTCATGAGATTTGCCCCAATAGGCGTATTTGGTGCTATTGCTGGTGTTTTTGCAGTGAAAGATGTCTCTGATTTGATGTTGACTTATACGAAGTTTTTCAGTTCGTTTTTAGTCGGAATCGCTTCTCTTTGGATAGTGCTGCTGATGGTAGGCTATCTTTTTCTAAGGAGCCATCTCAAAACCCTTCTTAAAAGAATCGTTTCTCCTTTAGTCATTGCATTTGGCACCACGAGTAGCGAGGCTGTTTTCCCAAAATTAACTGAAGAACTAGAGCGTTTTGGTATCAAAGACCGTATTGTTTCATTTATGTTGCCCTTGGGTTATTCCTTTAATTTGGATGGCAGCATGATGTACATGACTTTTGCCAGTATTTTTATTGCACAGGTCTATGGCATTCCACTAGACACCGGCACCCAACTCACCATGTTACTCGTTCTGATGCTCACCAGCAAAGGTATCGCAGGGGTTCCAAGAGCAAGTTTGGTGGTGGTAGCCGCCACTTGTGGCATGTTCAATATTCCAATTGAAGGTG
>Ga0208673_1000326_pt1 | contig 14371 bp, 10 predicted proteins | sample ColrivemetaGS715_FD_187612 | JGI IMG/M metagenome (GOLD analysis project Ga0208673, IMG submission 187612) | Estuarine microbial communities from the Columbia River estuary - Ebb tide non-ETM metaG S.715 (SPAdes) (version 2) | ecosystem: Environmental > Aquatic > Marine > Intertidal zone >... | reverse complement strand
GCAGCTGGAGTTTCGTTGGCTAACGCAACTTCTTGGACCGGTTGTGGTTCTGAGCGTTCAGCAGCTGGAGCTTCGTTGGCTAACGCAACATCTTGGACCGGTTGTGGTTCTGAGCGTTCAGCAGCTTGAGCTTCGTTGGCTAACGCAACTTCTTGGACCGGTTGTGGTTCTGAGCGTTCAGCAGCTTGAGTTTCGTTGGCTACCACAACTTCTTGGACCGGTTGTGGTTCTGAGCGTTCAGCAGCTTGAGCTTCGGTGGCAAGTATGATCTCATTTTGAGACTTGATCGCAGCAGAAAGCACCTCTTGTTGCGCATATTGAGCTAAAAGTGCTTCATATGAACTTTGAAGATTGAGTTCAGGAAGTTCTTGATTTTCTGCCTCTACCAAGAATGCTTCTTTTTGAGTAGTTTGCTCAAAAACTTGAATCTGTACAACCTTTGCTTCTCTAGCGGTATGTAATGTACTGCTTAATTCTTCTAGATCCCTCAGTTGTGTTTGAAATACTTCTATTTGCAACTGTGTTTGGCTCTGAACCTTTTTAGACTGCAAAGGTAAATCAGCCTGAAGCTGCTTGATTTGTAATGCTATATTTTCTTTTTGGCTTCTTACCAGGGATTCTTCCTTCAGGAGATTTTGCAAATTACGTTGTTCATCGAGTGAGGCAGCCTCAAGTGCACTTGCGCCATCAAAAGCCGCAATTTGTAGGTATTGTTGAATTGATTCACGCCGCTTCTGCCAACCATTGATCAATTCAAGAGAATCACCTGTCAGTAAAATAAGCTGATTTCGTTCATTTATAGAACGTAAGGTATCTAATATTTCTAAATCGGGAATATTTGCAGCTTGATTAATTTCGATCCATTGCTTATCAAAAGCTAGAGTCCTTTCTACTTGGGTCAATGACTCCATTAATTGACGACGTTGATCATGCGCATTAGGCTGCTCATTTAATTCGCTAAGCTGTGCAAGCATTTGTTCACGGAATGCTAGCTGCAGCTCAAAATCATGACGCAATAGCTCCATGAGGCGTACTTGATTTTCTAAACTGACCTCTGCGGCAATTAAAGAATCTGTCATTTTTGCGATAAAAGCAGTGGTATCAATGGTGCCCATGCCCCATTCAAATCCAAGTGAAGGTGATGATGGTAAGGATGAATTACTCTGAATAGTATTGATAGAGGACTTATACGTTAAAAGCGAGCCCTTTGCCTCTTGGAATTGTAACTGAGAAAGCCCTGCGATTTGATTTGCGGGATCTAGATCTACTATTTGATTCCGCACTTGCCATTGTTCAGCACCCAGCTCATCACTGAAATAACTGACTTGTTGTTGAAGCGCTGTTTGGGGTTTTAAATTCGGAATATTAAAACGTGTTTGATATGATTTGGATGCCCCTTCCACCTGTATCTCTAAAGCAAAGTCTCCACTCAATGGAAGGGCTACCTGATACGCCCCATTGTCGTCTGAGACAAATGGACCATAGCGCATTCCAGTAATTAAATCTGAAAACTCCAGTACAACAGATTTCGAGTTGGGTTCAAGTTCATTATTAAAAAATCCTGAAAAGATAAAATTAGCTTGTACTGCTGCATCAAGCTCCAAGACGTAAATTTCATATTGACCAACTTTTCCTTGTCTGTTGGTAGCAAAATAGGCCTTTTGCTGCGTAGCATCACAGACATAAAACAAATCATCACTCGGACTTGAGTAAGGATAAGCCATCTTTTCGACTTCACTAGCCGTATTTGTTGCTATACTGTATTTAGCCTTGAATAAGTCGTGTTGACCTATGCTCTTGGACTTTGAACTAAAATACAAGGTACTTGTATTTGGATCATAAAAACCAAATGATTCATCAGTTAAAGGATTGTTGACCTCTCCTAAGATAAGAGCCGCTTGCCCCCATTCATTATTGGCATCCTTCTGCTGTATATACAAATCTAATTGTGTGCCTTTTGGCCCATATGAAGAAAAGATCCTATACTTCATACCTCTTTTGTAGGCATAAACGGGGACATGTCCGTTTTTGGCATTGTTTTTACTGTGTACCTCTGGTGCTTCATAGTAAGAATAGTCGTCGGAAGAGAAAGGATATTGACTATAAAACTTTTGGTTTTCAGTGGCACTGAGCGAAATAAGTGGTAACCGTATAAAAGCTTCTACTTCTTCTAATCCTCTGTTGCATTCAGCAATGTGTTTACTAATATCCTTTTGAAACTTAGCGTTCTGGCTAAGTTGTGCATATGTTTGGTAAGCTTGAATGGCCTGTTTAAAGAAGTATTGTTCTTGGTATATCTGAGCGCGGTAATAATATAATAGTGGATCTGGAATCTGTCGGAGTCCTAAAACAACATCAAAATATTTTGCGGCTTTAAAACGATTTTCTACTTCAAAAATACAAACACCGTACCTGTAATTATAATCAGGGTTTTGTTGATCTTTGGCAAGTAATTGTCTGTAATCTACCAGCGCATTTGAATAGTTTTGTTTTTCAAATGCCTCAATAGCGCGCTTTTCCAAATTACTTAACGATTGCGCGAAGTAAGATTGGTTTGTCCAAAAGAACAAAACAAGAAAGGCGATATACAAGAGCTTTTTTCTTTGCACTATAAGTAGTATAACCTATAGGCTTACGATTTTTTGCTAAAAAGGTTCATCCGGTTTTCAGTCCCATTCAGCAAACGTTGGATATTCTTTCGATGAGCCCAAATTACGATCGTTCCGAGCAAAATGGTAAAGATGATCATGATTCGCGTGTCGTTATGTATGAAGAAATAGGAAACCAATGGAAAACACAATGAAGCAATTATTGCTCCTATAGAGACATATCGCGTAGTTAAAAAAATAAGTAAAAATATACTCAGACAAACTGCTGCTGCTGGAGGATTGATTCCAATGACGATTCCTAATGAAGTGGCAACACCCTTCCCTCCTCTGAATTGAGCGAATATCGGAAAAACGTGACCAACAACAGCACTTAATCCTCCGACTAATTGTAAAATAAGGAATTCGTCTTTATAACCCCCAAAGGCAGTTTGTGCCAGAAAATAAGTCAAACAAGCCGCGGCAGTACCTTTGAGTACATCAATTAACAATACCGTCCAACCGTAACGTTTTCCTAGGACCCTAAAAGTGTTGGTGGCTCCAGCATTTTTACTACCGTGTTCACGGATGTCAATCCCCTTAAAATAACGGCCAACCCAAACTGCTGTTGGAATACTACCAATGAAGTAAGCGACCAAGAATACATAAAAGAGCGTCATTTTTGTTATTTAATTAATAAAAAAGCCCTCAATTTAGCTAAAATTTTTGAAGCATCGGCTTCAGTACAAGTCTCGTAATTGAAATTCCGAGATTTACGTTTGTCAGGTTTAATACCATCGATGGCTGCCATAAATTTTTGATAATCGGAATAAATTACCATATTCCCATCTCTTTTTTGGTGTGTGTAACCAAATAAATAGCGCGTCCCATCGAAAGTTTCTATTGACCAATAAAAAGCAGGATTCGACTCATCTCCAAAACTTTGAACATAAGCTTGCGTGAAGGTAACCGGCTGAACGATTGCAGATCCATTAACCGACACTAAACCAACACTTTGAGCTGAACTAAGTAAGCCTTTGCTCTGCTTGGTCGCACTAGGCTTATCACTACCAAAACTCTCTAGTACAATTCCACTTATAATCAAACTTTGCTCAAGGGAGTTAGGCATCTTCTTTAACTTCTCTTCATCAAAATCCTTGAATACTTCTTGTGCATCCTTTGGATTAGACCACGCAATTAAACTATTCATTAAAGCGTACATGGGTTTTTTAATGTTCCACTCTGGCACATTTTCCTGTGCTCTTAGCTGTGAAAGCATTTCAGCCCATACAGAGTTCTCTATAGGAACGCTTATTTTAGCGTTTGCTGAAATTCTGGTTTTGCGTTTTTGAATATCGTAACTGATTTTTCCATAAAGGTCAATGTCAACATCACCCGAATTAATTCCAAGATTCATATGACCATAACCTGACAAGCTACAATTTTCTATGCTTAAGACAAGTAGGTTGCTGAGTGTATCTGTTCTAAGTAAGCGTGCCTTGCTTCCAACCTCAAATTGTTGCTTCTGTTGGTCGTATTGCAAGTAACCTCCCACTTGAAATAAGTTAGGGTCTTCTTTTCCAATTTGTTGGGATAAAAAGGCTGGATATATACGCATACTATCCGATCTTTCCGTTGCGCGCCATACAAAACCTAATGCTAGGTTATTCCCTTTAGCATCTGTAGGTTTATCAGGAATTGGAATTTGTATCTGCTTGGCCAAAATGGTGTCCTTGAAACTCATCCAAGATTTGTCGTACTGACAAGGGTGGTCTAATTTGGTAGAACCTTCAAGCAACATTCCAGGGTGATTTGCTTCAATTTGGACTTTTCCATAATAAGCAAACTCTGGACTCAATTGAAATTGTTGTTTTTGTGTAATCTCACCAATTGCAACTGTCTTGGTCTGGATATAAGCCAACGAATGGATATTGATCAGGCTCTTAGTACTGTCTCTATCATAGTATGGATATATACCACTACCATCATAAGCTAAGCGCCCTGAGATGCGAATGGTAGCAGCTTCGAATTGATGGTATTTAGTAATATAATTTGCCAATACCCTCGCGTTTTTAAGCGTATCCATCATCGCAAACTTGCGAATTCTTACACGAGATGAATCTGGATATATTCGGGCGTCCCCGACTTGAATGTAATCAACCGCATTGCAGAGGATCAGTTGCGATTTGAGGTCGTATTTAGCACTAAGTGATTTAAATTGAAGTGAATCTTGCTTTTCATTGATAGAATAGAAATTATTACGTGCCAGATCGGCACCACTTTCAAAGGTTGTTTCGCCACCTTTGTTCTTCATGAAGTCCAAAGATTCACCATCAATAAACCAGGTGAATTTATCCATTTGGCAATAATATTCATTAGCTGGAAACATAATGCGTTTGGTTCCATTTGAGCTAAATTCACCAATTCTGGTTTGAAAGCTAATATGTGCTTTCATTTCATCAGTTTGAATAGCTAATGGATTTTCACCATAACTTGAAAAGCGATTGCGCAGTGCAAAGGATACATTTTCAGAACGGATATCAACATCTGTAAAATTAAAATCATTAGCTGAAAGCTGAGCCTCTTTATAAAATAAAGTACCTTTTCCAGTCATTCCTTTTTTATCTAAATACAATAAACCGTCGACCAATACCTCCTCGTTGAAGAGTAATAACGGTTCATTACCATAACTTGCAATTTTCAATTTTTCTTGACGAGGCTCAAAGCACATGTATGCTTTTTGCGACTTCGCAAGTGGATAGCTCACTCCTGATTTTTGTTCTGGACCAGTAAAAGCAACCAATCCTATGGTTGAATCAGGTAAAAAGGTGAGTTTTTTAGAAATAGCGCTTGTATGTAAGAATTGAATGGTTCCTGCCCCTTGTAAGCCGTTGTGAGACAAATAAATTTGATTCTTGTATCGTGAACTCGTTTCATAAAAGGGGTAACCTTGTTCAGGTGCAGAGGTTATGAATCCAAGCGAATAGTCGTTCATTATGCGAACTGGCATTTCAATTAATGGGAAAATACCTGAAGAAACCAATTGACCTTGCAGTTGAAATGAGGCTTCTGAAAAATCATCAAGACTATCGAGCTCAAAAACAGCAAGTTCGTAATAAAATCTTGTTGAATCGTAAGCGCCTTTTAGAATTGAAGGGTCATTGTAGAAAATTTTTGCTTTAGAAACAGTCGTAAGGATAGGATATTGTGTGTTCCCAGTCGGTTTACCAGCTTTGTTACCTGGTTCATCAATGCGCAAGGTGCCTCGCAACCCAGTCAGTTCATTGAGCAATAGAATTGGTTGTTGGCCGTCCTCTTTTTGAAGTGGTTTGACACGAAATCTGGTATATTCTGTTGAAAGTAAGTTGACAATAAATTGCTCATAATCAAATTTGGCATACTTAGTTTTGATCTCGCACTTCCCTGCTTGTATCGATCCAGAAAAACCGATATCCCGGTTTTGATACATGTAAATTACGCTAGTATCCGGAATGATGCGTACTTGCTGTGCTGCTGAAAGAATAACTTGCTGCACCTCAGATAGGATCAACTCTTGCTTATCGACAGCAATACTTGCATATGCTGGATTTTGTACCTTGCGCAAGTCAGAAACGATGATCAGATTATCGTAATCACCACTACCCTGACTAGCGGCAGCATATGCTAATAGTTTTGGTGTGATACGCATTTGCCGTTGCGGGGCATCAGTAGACAAAAAACCTGCTGCAACTAGATCGACGAGTAATGGCTTAACTTGATCAATTGATTTTTTGAGGGCATTGGCTAAGTCTGCTTCTGTAAAAATGGTCTTGCCTTGCCGCTCTACCAGTTGTGAAAAGACTGAAAAAGGATTATTAGCACCTGTGCCGGCAAAACGACTATAAAGTACTTTATCAAAGTAATTCATAGATTCAAAACGGGCAATTTTTCGCTCTTGGGCGGTTCCTACATCAAATGTAAAATAGGGGTCCGAAGTGCCTTTTGTCCAGGTGAGTACCGGTGCATAACAATACAACTGAAAGTAACTATCTACGAAAGGGAAATAATCTGAACCACGTTGAGCAGCTGCAAGTCTCAATTGCTGTAATTTTTCATCAAAAGTGAAGAAGCATTCTTGAATGAATAAAGAGTCGCCGTTTTGATAACGCAAATTGGCACTAGCACCCCGTGCTACAATTTGTTGAGGAGACATTTCAAAACCAAGTGCACTTATTTCAAAAAGTACCTGCCCTTCCCGCTTGAAAAGCAGTTGTGCCGGCTTGCCACTAACTCCTTTACCGATGAAATCAGCACCTTCTAGGGTAAAACTACCATCATAGTCCATTTGAGGTCTCAAATCATTGATTTTCAATCTCTTTTCATAGGATACAAATTGTGGAGCAGCTTCTTTTTCTGCCAAATCTAGGGTGGTGAGATCGGTTAGTTTACCTAAAATTGGCTCGGGAAAATATGGCGTTGAGAGAGACACCGAATCTGCCTTTAATTTTGCAGTCAACATGTTTGCTTTGTAGCTGCGCAAGGTTGCAAAAGTTTGCTCTTTAGGTAATTGTACCTTTTCCCAAGTGAGCACTCCATTCTCTCCGTCCCAGCGTTTGCTAAGCATATCAAATTTACCAGATGTATGATAGATGACGATGGAATCTTCCGCTTTCTTTTTTTCGTCAAATTTGATGCACTTAAGCGATACATCTGTTGCTTCTATGTAGCGCTTTTTGGAATCAACCCAGCGTAAAGTACCCCCTTGTGTTTTCCATAGATAATCACGTTCCTTATAAAGCGCGCCATATTTGAAAAAATCAACAGAGAAGTCCAGAAATTGGGTAAGGTCCTCATCTGGGCTTTCGGCATATTCAAATACATATTTGGGCCAAGGAGCTGCTAATTCAGGATTGATTTTATTTTCAACAATTGCAATACTGGCCTGTAAAAAATCAAAAAGTTCAGGATACAATGGTATTTCTTTCGACTTTAATAAATTGCAATTTTCTTGCAACTTTTTGAATTGGGTATCATTGAGAGTAGAACCTTTAATGAGTTGAGGTAATTGATCCTTAAGATATGGTTGAGCATTCTCCTCTAGTACCAGTTGCTGCCATACTTTAACAAATTTGTCTCTTTCAGCCGGGAAATTTTGGGCATAAAAAACAGGCAACAACATGACTATGCCAAACAAAAAATAAAATCTAGTTTTCATGGTATTTTTTTTAGAAGCACTACTGCCCAATTTTCACGTAAGTCAGTGCGCAACCACTCGAATCCTACCTGAGCTGCAGCCGAACGTAAATCTTGAGCGTCGGTTTGGAAAAATCCACTGAGCATAAGTAAACCACCAGATTTAATGACCTTGCTATAGTTTGGCAATTGTTCAAGCAAGACATTTTTATTGATATTGGCTAAAATAATATCGTAATCCGACTGCGGTATTGCTTCTGCCCCGCCATGTATAGCTGATATTTTTTGACATTGATTAAGTTCAATATTTTCTAGGATATTCTCAGCTGACCATTCTTCAATTTCAACCGCATCAATTTGAGCCGCACCTAGCTGCTCAGCTAAAATTGCCAACACCCCAGTTCCTGCTCCCATATCCAAAACGCGCTTATTTTGAAGATCTAATGACAACATGTTTTGGCAAATCAGATGGGTAGTCTGGTGATGGCCTGTTCCAAAACTCATTTTAGGTAAAATCTTGATTTCAATGCCTTCAAATGGGGACAAACTATGAAAAGGAGCAACAATGCGCAATTGCTCATTGATGAGTACGGGCTCAAATTGGGCCTCCCATGTAGCATTCCAATTTTGCTGAGGCAACAAACTCAAATCATAGGATTCAATAAGTGCACCTTTTAATTTCAATTCGTTAAGCACCGATTGTAATTGATGGCCATCATAAGAAGACTCTTGGATGTAGGCTTTCAGGTAAGGAGCCTCCTCTACAAAACTTTCAAAGTCGATTTCAGCTAGATAAGCCACAAAAATATCATGCCAAGCATCAAATGAATGAAGGTTTATTTGAAGTTCGTAATAATTCATGCTTGTAGGGCTTTCCAGAGTTCATAAAAAAGGTGAGGATCCAATGAGGCTCCGCCCACCAAAGCCCCGTCAACCGATGGGCAATTAAAGATGGAAGTTGCATTATCGGCATTTACACTTCCACCATATAAAATAGGTATTTGGTCAGCAGGAGCACCAAAAAGTTGGATTAAAAAGTTTCGGATGACTTCATGCATCTCGGTAATTTGTACTTGATGAGCACTTAAGCCGGTCCCAATAGCCCAAATTGGCTCATAGGCTACTGTTAATAAATGTAAATCAGCAACAGACAATTGGCTCAAGCAAGAGGTAAGTTGGGAAAGCACAAACGCAATATGTGCCCCTTGATCTCGTGTTTGAAGCGTTTCTCCGCAGCAGATAATAAAAGGTAGCTTTGCAGCGATGCAGGCTCCTACTTTTTGTGCAATGAGCCCGTCATCTTCTTTGAAGATCATTCTGCGTTCAGAATGACCGATAAGTACCGATTGGACACCTATACTTTGTAATTGATCAATTGAAATTTCCCCCGTAAATGCTCCATTTGACTCAAAATAAAAATTTTGAGCACCAAAATGCAACCCTTGGGTGCTTATATCGTGAATATAGATTGAACTTGGGTAAATACGAAGCTCCTGACTGGGAGCCTTCCAATCATTTGATCGGTATACCTTTAACCAATCCTGAACTTCCGAATGCGTCAAATTCATTTTCCAATTTGCCGCAAGCAACTTTTTTCGCATAGAACGAAAATAAGACTTTTATTTGCGTAACTTTTGTTTTTGCAGTTGGGTTTTCAAATCTTCTTTGTTGAAAGCGTCCACACCTTCTGTCCCGTGGTATAACTTAACTAGATTTCCATTCCACAAATAAGCTACTCCTGGCACATCTCGGTCACCGCCGAGTACCCCCCAAAACTCTATAATATCGAGAACTTTGTGCGGATATGCAGCACCTGCAAACTTAAAGAAATCAGGAATTTCTTCGGCAGCCTCATCCATGAATAAAATTTGAAGCTGAGGAAAATCTGGTGTGCTATTTTTTAATGCTGTTAACTGTTTGGCTGTGGCTCGACAATGATCACAACTGGGTGCAAAAAAGCAAATCAGTTTTTTACCTTCGTTGATATCTGCGAAGTATTTCTCATAACCTGATTTTTTTGGTTTTGGTTCCCAAACTTTGGGTGTTTCCGTTTGATTTGTATCAGGATTGATTGGTGTCTTTTTTGCTATGATTCTATCAGTATCATTATGCAATTGCGCTGTAGAATCACCTGCCGACAAAGTTGTGTTTGAAGCTGGACTTTGCACTGTTGTTGCAGCTTTATAGGTTGGAATCAGCATAAACATCAGCAACATGCAAACGCTTAACACGGTGGTTAGAAACCCTAAGTTCGAACGCTCAGGTAGTTGAGCGCCATAGCGTTTCCAAAGAATCGCCAACAAGCCAATGGAGAGGATATTTTTCATAATTGCTTCTAGAGGTGTCATGGGTAAAAGGGCTCCAAAGCAACCACAGTTGCCCTTGTTGCCTGTTGTTAATATCTCAATAGTGAGATGTACAACAAAAATCGCTAACATGGCTATTAGTGCGGGAATAACCCACTTTTTGAGATCAAACGGAAATAATAATAAGAGTCCTAGCCCGAATTCAACTCCAATTAACGATCGGGAGAAAATTTTAGCCCATTCCATAGAAAAGCCTAGGGGATAGAGTTGTTTGACCTCAAACATTGAAATAGTTCCATAAGCTGATGGGTCTGGATAGATTTTTCCGTATGCAGAAACTAGAAAAAGTCCTGCAATAAGTATGCGGATGGCCCATGGAAGATATCGTTCTACAGTTTGCATGGTATTTGTTTTAAGGTAAAATTAAAATCCTCTGTATGAAAGGAGCTCACTTTAACAGGCTCTTAACAATTTTCTAAATGAATGAGTGCAAACACACTGTAATTAAGCATATCAAAGTAATTGCCTTCTACACCCTCTGAAATCTGGGTCGCTCCAGCATTGTCTTCGATTTGTTTGATGCGCATGATTTTACTCAAAATGAGGTCAGTGAGTGAACTTACGCGCATGTCACGCCACGCCTCACCGTAATCGTGGTTCTTTTTTTCCATTAAAGCCTTTGCTTCAAGAGAAATTTGCTGATATAGGTCAATTGCATCTGATACACTCATCTTGTCTTGCTCACCAACTGGCACTCGAACCTGAATAATGGCCATAATGCAATAATTTACTATGGCTTGAAAAGCATCTTCGAAGGACTCTCCTACTAGGTTCTTCCCTGTTTCTTGAACAGTTCGAATGCGTTGTGCCTTAATAAATAATTGATCTGTCAGGGAACTTGGACGTAAAATACGCCAAGACAATCCGTAGTCAAGGGATTTTTTTTCAAAAATCTCTCGACAAATAGTCATTACCTTTGTGTATTGAATTTGCGTTTTTGTCATGAGTCAAGCTAAAAAACAAAGTACCGTATTTCAGAAAAGTCGCTTTTTGAATATCAAAGGGCAACTCCACGACTTTGGGCAACCAAAGATAATGGGAATTTTGAATATGACACCTGATTCCTTCTTTGAAGAGAGCCGTATTGCTAACCGAGAAGCGTTACTTGAACGTGCAAATCACATGATCAACTCAGGTGCTGATATTTTGGATATCGGAGCAAGTTCGACTCGACCCCAAGCCGCTATCAATTCTCCTCAACAAGAAATTGATCGCCTGGCTGATTCCATCAGTTTGATTAAAAAAGAGTTTCCAAGCACGCTCATATCTCTTGACACATACTACGGTGAGGTGGCAAGTTTTGGTATTGAACAGGGGGTTGACCTCATCAACGATATCTCTGCAGGACAGTTTGATCAGAGCCTTTGGCCCACAGTGGCAAAGGCTAACATCCCCTATATATTGAGCTATAATCGTTCTGGACAAAACAATGTACCTCAATCTCAACTCCAAGCCAAAGGAATTGTGACAGACGCTTTGTCTTTTTTGTCACAAAAACGTGCTGAGCTCCAGGCGATCGGTTGCACAGATATCATCATAGATCCCGGTTTTGGATTTGGAAAAAGCTTGGCTGAAAATCATGAACTCCTTCAAAAACTTGAACATCTTCATTTGCTTGGCGTTCCCTTGTTGGTTGGTGTCTCAAGGAAATCCATGATTACAAAAATCTTGAATTGTTCCGCAAGCCAGGCACTAAATGGCACAAGTATTTTACACACACTAGCCTATACGAAGGGAGCTCGACTATTTAGAGTACACGATGTAGCAGCTGCCAAGGAAATGATTCTCTTGTTAGAAGCCCAAGATTTGCATTAATTGAAACTTTTTTACGTACTTTCGTATGATAGTACATCTTTAACAAGCGTATGAAAGCTTTAACATTAATTTTTATCTCCTGTTTTGCATGGTTGAGCCATGCTCAAGCACCATCTGCCAACTTCACGGTCTCTGATCCAGACAACATCCTTTGTCAGGGTGACTGTATCTACGTCGTGAATAACTCCACGGGCGACGACCTCACTTATTTATGGACGTTTGAAAATGCAAGTCCATCAACTTTTATTGGCCAAAACCCCGGACCTATTTGCTTTAATACAGCTAGTACCACAGGACCTTTTGCTCTTACACTAACTGCAACAAATGCACAAGGTGCAGTTAGTACAATTACTCAGTTTGTAACGGTATTACCAATGCCAATGGTTACGAGTACTATATCAGATACCCTTGCCGGAGTATATGTTGTCATTGCAGACACCACTATCGATATGTTCCAAGAAGCATATTTGTATGCAGAAGGTGCTCCATTTGGCGGCAATCTAACTTGGTATCCAAGTGGCGTGACAGCAGATAGTATTTCAGGATGTACCGCATGTATTGCGGGTGATTCGTTAATAGTTACACCGTTTTACACCACTTATTACGTCGTAGAATACGGACTCAATGGTTGTTTTGCTTACGACACTGTTCTTGTGACGGTTAATTTTGCAAATCAAGTAAAAGTAGAATTACCAAATTCTTTCTCCCCTAATGGCGACGGAGAAAATGATTTCTTCCGTGTGCTAACCAATGTGGATGAAGACGGAAATTTTGCAAATGGTTTTGAAGAAGGTGGTGCCTTAGCTGAAATTGACCTGCGTGTATTCAACCGTTATGGCCAACAAGTATTCCGAACAACTGATGTAAAAGAAGGTTGGGACGGAACTTACAAAGGCAAGGCTATGAACCCTGCTACCTATACATATATTCTCAACTTCCGAACAATTGACGGCCGTTCAGGCTCGCGCAAAGGAAACGTTACCCTATTCAGATAAGCACATGAAACGCACATTATTCTTAGTTCTGACTTTTGTAGGTGCTTTGAGCGCCACAGCACAACACGACCGTATCATTTCAAATTGGTCTCAGTCGCAAATGATTTACAACCCAGGTGCAGTTGCAACTGGTTCTGGAGACATGAGTTTCTTTGCAAACCACCGTTCTCAATGGCTTACGGTTCCAGACGCTGGCATTGGTATGCGAAGTAATTTTCTGAATGGAGAATTCAAAATAAAAGAAGAAGGATTGTCCAATCGAAACAATTTTGGAGTTGGTTTCAGCATTTTATCTGATCAAACAGGTACAGCTAACCTCACAACACTCAGTGTTTCTTTGCCACTAAACTACACCTTGGCTTTAGACCGCCAAAATAAACTCAGTATAGGTATTGCCCCTGGCTTCATCCAGCAGGCATCCGATCGTTCGAGTCAAACATGGGAAAACCAATGGAATGGTTCAGTTTTTGACCCCGCAACACCTGTAGAAAACAGTATCAATGGAAGCTATGCAACCATGGACCTCGGGACTGGTATCTTTTTTCAGCACCAAATCAACAACCGCTCTTCTTTTTATGCAGGATACGCGCTCAATCATCTTGTCAAACCTAAAATGGCCTGGTCTTTCAGTGGAGACAAAATGTACATGCAGATGGTTCTTCAAGGTGGTGCAGATTTGGCAACGCGAAACCCAGACTTTCGAATTCAGCCAAATTTTGTCTTTTTTAGAAGTGCCAACACCAACAGCCTGACCGCAGGTGTAACTTTTGAAAACACGATAAAAGAAGGTTCTAAAATCACAGGAATCAACAAGTCAAACTGCGTTAATTACGGAGTTTATTACCGTCATAATGATGCGGTTGTAGCCACGTTTGGCATGAAAGTTTCTCAATTCCGTTTCGGACTCTCTTTTGATGCCAATACCTCTAAACTCAATCAAGCTACTGGCGGTATAGGTGGAGCAGAACTCTATTTCAAGGCATTGTTGAATTATAAAAAATTCAATGCGCAATCGCGTATGAAGTAATATAACAACATATTTCCATTCAAATCCCGCCTAAACAGGCGGGATTTTTTGTTTATTTTTATAGCATGACCGAGCAACTAAAGCAAATTTCATCTCAAAAATCCAATTTTGTTTGTAAACATACAGGAGATGAACTCCTTCTTATCCCATTGAAAAATAATGTCGCCGACTTTAATCAATACTTGGTGCTCAATGAACTTGGTGCTTTTATTTGGGAACAAATTGACGAATCCTCAACTTTCGAAATACTTCGAGAAGCGATTTACAAAGAATTTGATGCACCACAACAGCGTTCTAAAAAATTCAAACCACCCCACCCGTATGGATGAACAAAATGTTTTTGATTTGAGAATCAAGGTTTGGCAGTATATCAGACAAAGCGAACAACGCTTTTCCTGTATAAACTGGCTC
>Ga0208673_1000298_pt1 | contig 14973 bp, 6 predicted proteins | sample ColrivemetaGS715_FD_187612 | JGI IMG/M metagenome (GOLD analysis project Ga0208673, IMG submission 187612) | Estuarine microbial communities from the Columbia River estuary - Ebb tide non-ETM metaG S.715 (SPAdes) (version 2) | ecosystem: Environmental > Aquatic > Marine > Intertidal zone >... | reverse complement strand
AAAGAAGACAGCCAAGAGGCAGAAGTATACTGCGAGGGCACCGGAACTGATGAACTCGAGCTCAAAAAGGGTGATTTGGTCGGATATTCAAAGAATTCAGACTACCGAATCAAGCTGCCAAACGGAGATGAGGTTTTTCGTATGAAGCCAAACGACATTTTATATAAGAAAAATGGGTAGGAAGCGACAGTTCAACACGGCAAACGAGATGCAGGACTTCCTAGAGGCTATGGAGACTGCTATTCGCACTATGGTGCAGGAGATTCAAAAACCTGTCGACCCAGACATCTCTGGCTCCGCACGAAAAGCGGAACTGCAATCAATTAAGCAGACCGCCCAGGATTGTCGGGATATGTTCCGTATGCGTATGGAAGTAGAAAATATGCTCAGCGAAATTAGAGATGGCGGGGATATGGAAGATATAAAAGATTTCTCCGCCGGCTTTGCCGAGCAGTTTAGTAAATAATATGGCTATGAATGGATGAATTCCCACAATCAACCACAGAACAAGATGGGTGTGTGTAGGACAATTCATAGCTGGAAGAACAAGAGGACAAGATAGACAAGATAAAGAGTGCGATTAGTAATTTTTTCATATGCTCAAATGTTAATTTAATGTAAAGCTACAAAAAAAATGTCTGGTTTAATCAGTATTAAAGGATTCGACAGCGAGATTGTAAACATCTGCCCAAACAATACGTCTGGAAAGATTGTGGAGATTGACGGCCTATATATTCAGCTGCCGGCCCAGCCAGACGACAAGGATATACTGTACCACAACCTCCCCAAAGAGAATCAGATGTGGAGCAGAAACATTGTTCCGGACTCCATTGATAAAACAAAAACTATGGATGCGTGGATGGAGCAGCCAAAAGAGGTTCAGTCCAAATTCCTCCCGTATATTAAAGAAGAGTTCCGAAGGAGAAAAGAGGGGCTGTGGTTCTACAATAACGGTGTTCCAACATACATTACCGGTAACCATTATATGATGCTGCAGTGGAGCAAGATTGATGGCTCTTTTTATGGCAACTATCTAGACTTTCAGCGAAAACTGTTCATACACGCTGAGGCGTGTAAGGTTGACCCGAGATGCGTTGGGCAGTTGTTTGTTAAGTGTCGACGCTCTGGATACACCAATATGGCCTCCTCGATGATTCTAAGCGAGGGTACCGTAGCAAAAGACAAGGTGTTGGGCATTATGTCAAAGACCGGCTCTGACGCTCAAGAGAACGTATTTATGAAGAAGGTTGTGCGTATGTACAAATCATACCCGTTCTTCTTCAAGCCAATTCAAGATGGAACAACAAACCCGCGTATGGAGTTGGCCTTTCGTGAGCCTTCGCAAAGAATTACTAAAAGCAATAAGGCCGCCCAACAGGGAGAGGCGCTGAACTCGGTTATCAACTGGAGGAACACGGTGAACAACGCCTATGACGGAGAGCGTATGTATATGCTGTTTCTTGATGAAGCCGGAAAATGGGAAAAGCCAACGGATATACGAGAGGCGTGGAGAATCAACAGAACCTGCCTTATCGTTGGTAGAAAGGTTGTTGGAACAGCCCTGGTTGGCTCCACCGTTAATCCTATGGATAAGGGCGGTCAGCAGTTTAAGGACTTATGGCTGGATAGCAATCCATCCGAGAGAAACTCAAACGGAAGGACACGCTCTATGTTATACCGTATGTTTGTTCCAGCATACGAAGCACTTGAGGGATTCTTTGACAAGTACGGGAATCCAATCGTAGACACCCCAGAAGAAGCTGTGCTAAACAATGATGGGGAGTATGTAAACATAGGAGCCAGACAATACCTAGAAAATGAGCGCAACGGACTAAAGAGCGATAAAAACGAACTTAACGAAGTAATTCGTCAGTTTCCGTTTTCTTCAGATGAAGCCTTTAGGGATTCTGTTGAGGGTAGCCTGTTTGACCTAGGAAAAATATACGAGCAGGTCAATTATAACGATATGATGTATCCGTCTCCAGTTGTTCGTGGTAATTTCCACTGGGCCGCCGGAGTAAAGGACACAGAGGTCCTGTGGGAGCCCAACGCCGAAGGAAGGTGGTATTTGTCTTGGATGCAAAGTCAGGACAAGAGAAACAGTAGAGCAAAGGGCCGAAGTGGACATTGGTCCCCCGGTAACTCCGAAATGGGAGTTGGAGGGTGTGACTCATATGACCTTGATTCTACGGTTGATGGGCGAGGCTCGAAGGGAGCCTGTCACTTTTACAACAAGTTCAATATGAACGACGTATCTAATATGTTTGTAGCAGAGTACGCGGAGAGGCCCCCGCTTGCATCTATATTCTATGAAGACGTCCTTATGGCTGCCGTGTTCTTTGGCTATCCAATTCTAATAGAGAACAACAAGTACGGAATAGCGAGGTACTTCGAGCAAAGGGGATATATAGACTATTTGCTAGATAGGCCAAAACACCTTGGTGGCGCCGCATCATCTTCAAAGACAAAGGGTATACCGTCAAACTCTCAAGAGATACTTCAGGCTCACGCCCAGTCAATAGAGGCCTACATACACAAATATGTTGGGGAGCGAGAAGATGGCTCCTATGGAAATATGTATTTAAACAGAACGCTAGAAGATTGGATTTCATTTAAGATTAACAATCGTACCAAATATGACTTGTCAATTTCAAGCGGTCTTGCCCTTCTTGCCGCACAGGTAAAAACAGATAAGCCGAAGTTGTCCAACTTCGAAGGAAAAGAATTTTTTAGACGGCATAAATACTGGACTAGGGATTCTATGTAATTGAACGTATATTTACGTATCTTTGCATTTGAGTTCTTCCGCGAAATGCTTTAGAAACAAAGATATGTCAACAGAAAAAAACATAGGGTCATTCCCAGACCCAACAGCCCCAGCCTTAGTAAAGGCCGGAAGCGATTATGGCAAAAAATACGCCAAGGCTATCCTAGGGCAGTGGGGAGGGGTTGACAACACGCAGGGTCTTTTCCAAAAGCGCCAGCGTGAGTTCGAACGAAACCGTGACTACGCACAAGGAACTCAAGACACCCGAATCTACAAACAGATTCTTAGCAGTCTAGACCCAACAAATAACGATGGAACACTTTTGAACATTGACTGGTCTCCAGTTCCAATCGTCCCTAAGTTCGTTAAGATTGTAGTTAACAAGATTTTGGCCCGAAAGCCATATCCAAATGTTGACGCTATCGACACCATTTCTCGCACAGAAAAAGAAGAGCGCAAGGCTCGAATCAAGGCTGCAATTGAAAATAAGCAATTCCTAAAGGAGATGCGCCAAATGGGCGTTCAGCTTATGGATGACATTGACAGCTTGCCGGACACCACCGATGAAGCGGAAATCTTCTTAGACACAAACATAAAGATAGCAGCAGAGATTGCGGCACAGATTTCAACAAACTTAACCCTAGAGTGGAACTCCTTTAACGACTCTGTTTTCCGCCGTGCGGTTGAGGACCTTGTCGTATGCGGGGTTGCGGCTGTTAAACGGGAAAACGACCCAAATCACGGAATCGTAGAGCGATATGTTGACCCATCTGGCATTGTTCATTCATACTCTGAGGACCCAACTATGCGTGACCTTGTTTACGCTGGTGAAATTCGTCAAATGTCAATCATTGACCTAAAGCGAATTGCAAAAAACCTAACGGAAGAAGAGTGGAAGAAAGTTGCTGTATCAAACCAAAGTAAATTTGGGAATGACTCCAGCAAGCTGAACTCTATGTGGTATGACCCAACTTCTGGGCGAAACTCATACGGGTATGACGACTTCCGAGTAACTGTTCTTGACTTTGAATTCATTGGACTTGACCAACAGATTTACGAAGAGAAGCAGTCTAAGTACGGCAACATAGGCTTTTATTATAAGGGAGAAGAATATAAGATGCCGACCCAGTCGGTATTTGACCGTAACCCATTCTATATGGATATTATGTGCGTGTATGGAGGTATTTATATCCCCGGAGCGGACGCATTGGTTTCGTATTCTAAGAAGAATAATCAACCAAGAAATATCCACGATATATCACGAACAACACTATCATACTCTATCGTCTACACGAATTTCCGACGTATGATGCCTAAATCTATGGTTAGCAGTATCGTTGGATTCGCTGACCAATTACAGATTACGCACCTGAAGATTCAGCAGGCAATTGCTAAAGCAAAGCCTGACGGAATTATGATTGACATTGAGGGTCTTTCTAACGTATCCTTGGGCAACGGTGGGGAGTTGTCTCCACTTGACATTCAAGATATCTACGAGCAGACTGGAGTTATGTATTACCGCTCAAAGAACCCAGAGGGCGGATTTCAAAATCCTCCAATTCGAGAGATAAACAATACCATTCGAAACATCAACGAGCTTGTCACACTTTATAATCATTACTTAGGTATGATTAGAGATGCAACAGGAATCAATGAGGTTATGGATGGCTCAACCCCCAAGGGTGAGGCGCTTGTTGGAGTTCGGGAGCAGGCTTTAGCGGCCGCCAATAACGCCATATACGACATTACGCACTCCTCTATGGTCCTTTATAAAAAGGTTTGTGAGGACATCATTAAATGCGTTCAAATACTGCCCAAAGACTCTGTTCTTTATAAGACCTACACAAAGGCAATAGGCAAGGAGTCTATGAATACGATTAAGGAGTTTGAGAAGCTTCCTATGTACAACTTTGGTGTTGTTGTTCAAACAGAAATGGACGACACCGATAAAATGTATTTAGAGCAAAACATTCAGCAATCTCTAGCCCAAGGCGAGATTGACCTAGAGGATGCAATTGCAATTCGTAAATTGCGAGACATTGACCAGGCTGAAAGGTTGTTGATTGTACGTCGCTCTAGACGAATTAAGCGCCGCCAACAGGAGGCTCAGCAGAACATTCAGAATCAAATTGACGCACAGACCTCCGCTGCTCAAGCGAAGATGCAAGCAGATTCTCAAATCGAACAGGTGAAGGCTCAGTCTAGGCTTCAGGTAGAATCTCAGCTAATGCAGCTGGAGATGCAAAAAATACAACTTGAATACCAGCTAAAGGCGCAACTAGAAAGCATCAAAGGGGAGAACGCTAAGGCTGCAGCTCAGGTTTCTGCAAATATGAAAAAAGAGCTAAATAATATGCAGGAAGACCGAAAGGATGACCGCATTAAAAAGCAGACAGCAGACCAGAGTAAATTGATTTCTCAACGCCAGGGTGTTCGCGGAGAAATTCAAGATGAATCGGAGGACTTAGGCAATTTATTCCGATAATTTTAATAAATTTGCACTATGGCAAACAGCTCCGTAAACCTTGATATCGCCAAGCGAGTAGACATCACCTGTCGAAAGGGAGATACGTTTACCGTTTCCCTAACCTTCACGGAGGCAAATGGGGACGCAATGGATGTTTCATCTCACGCATTCCGTATGGCCGTAAAGGAAACAGATACGTCTGTAGGAGATGTAATCAGCACAGGTGAGTTTGTTTTCGATGTGGACCCTGAAAACGTTTTGACAATTACTTGTCAGTACGACGCTATGGAAACAAAAGATTCTGGCGTTTATGTATACGACTTGCAAAGCAAGTTTGGTAATGTCGTTCGAACCTGGATTTATGGTATTTTTAAAATAAACGAGGACGTAGCGATATGAGCACCATCTCCATAGTTAACGGTGACCAGGTATCACTAGACGTAGTAAATAAAACCGTCGGTGGCCTTTCTGTCGTGTCGCAACCAACTAGCAACGTATCTATTGCTGGAATTATTTCCGGCAAGGGAGACTCTCATTTTGTATATACTCAATCTACTCCTGAATCAGTTTGGGAAGTAACTCACAATCTTGGGAAAAAACCATCGGTAACTGTTGTTGATTCAGCAGATACAGTGGTAATTGGAGAGGTTGAATATTTATCAACAAGCACTGTGCGATTAACTTTTGTCGGAGCCTTTAGTGGCAAGGCATACTTTAACTAACGAGATATGGCTATTAATTATCTATCTTCTATTAACCTTGGAAAACTGGAACTCCAGAATGCCAGGGTACACAACTTGGCGGGCGCTCCATCGTCTCCTGTTGCTGGTCAGATTTACTACAATACGACCGACAACACAATGTACTTCTACAATGGCACCGGATGGGTTGACACCAAGGGTGACATTCAAGAGGTTGTTGCTGGCGCTGGTCTTACTGGCGGAGGTACAGGCGGTTCTGTAACGCTTACCGTTGGCGCAGGAACTGGTATTGTCGTAAACAACGATGACGTTGCTCTTGATACGCTTCATACACGCAACGTAGCGCACGACAGCGTAACCCTTACGGCAGGTGCTGGTTTGAGCGGTGGTGGTGCTATTGACGCATCTCGCACGTTTACTGTAGGCGCTGGTACGGGTATCACGGTAAATGCCGATGATGTACAGTTGAAGAATGCTGACAACCTCACGCAGTATAAACTGTTGATGTGGGGAGCTAACCAGCTAGAGCAACCAAACATCACTCGCACGGTAGACGTTAGCAGCAACGAGACCATCACCTTCGGTGGCGCTGAGGTTGTTATCTCTGGTAACCTTACTGTAAACGGTACTACCACTAGCGTAAACTCTAACGAGGTTAACATCGGTGATTCAATCATCAAGTTGAACTCTGACGAGACTGGAGCAGCTACGCAGGACGCAGGTTTTGAAGTTGAGCGTGGAACGGATACCAATGTATCGTTCATTTGGAATGAAACAAGCGACTACTTCTCTACTGTAGACCAGAAGTTTCACATCGGTACTGTTGATACGATGACCCCCGATGGTACGGACTTCTTCTATATGTATGAGAATGCAGCGGGAGAGACTGGTATCATTAAGAAGGCTAACGTAAATACCGTTGCTGACCTGCTTGGCGCTCCTAAGTGGTTCACGCTTGATTCAACGCAAGATTCTGTCTCTAAGACGGGAAATGCATACACCATCACTCACGACTACAATACGCAGCGTATTATGGTTCAGGTTGTGGATTCTACAACTTTTGAAACGGTATTTGTTGATACTGCTCGCCCAAGCACTTCAACTGTTACCATCACGTTTGCAAATACTGTTAGTGAGGGTGACTACATCGCTATCCTTTCCGCAGCAAAGCTGAATGGTGACTCACTTGTTTATGAAGGACTGAGTCCATCGCCTTGATATCCTTAGTCTGGATAACGCTTGATGGGGCTGACTTAGGTTAAGCCCCATCTTTTTTTTTGTATCTTTGACGAATAGTATAGCGTTATGTCTCAAAAATTTTTAAGTCCAGTTAAACTCTCAGGAATAAGCACTGGCTCTATATTAAAGGTTGATTCTAATGGTGTAATTGTCGCTGCCGTTTCGGGCACTGATTACATAACATCATCCACCGCAAGCCAGTGGACAACCACGGGAAATGACATATACTATAACACCGGTAATGTAGGTATTGGAGAAACCTCCCCCGATGGACTCCTCCATATCAAAGGCTCCTCTCAGGCTACTGAATTCCATATTGAGTCATCTACTGGAACCGCTTCTACCTCTGGCGCTATAAAGATTGCACAGAACAACCGTAGCGCAGAAGACTTTGCTGGTGAGATGGTATTCTACGTTCAGGATAACAACGTAGGCGGTACTTATTGGCGTGAGGCTATGGCTATTATCAATAGTGGCAATATTGCTATTGGTAGCACAGACCCCGGAAACTATAGACTAAAAGTTACAGGTTCTGCAAACATTACAGGAGCCGTTACGCTGTCTAACTATGGCGCTGGTTTTTTAAAGGCTGATGCCAATGGACTTCTTTCTGTTGACACAAGCACATATATAACTGGATATACGGAAACCGATACGCTAGACAGCGTTACTGACCGTGGGGCTACTACAACAAATACAATAACAGTAGGCTCAGTGCTTATTTCCGCAACTGCTCCAATTCTTGATTTTGTTGACACAAATAGTTTTACCGATACAAACGATAGATTTAGAGTAAGGGCTGTTGGTAACGCTGGTCGTATTCAGTGGTACGATAGTTCTGCATCAAGTTTGCTTGACCTAATGCACTTCTCTATGGGTGGCGACGTAGGTATTGGTACTACGAGTCCTGGTGCCCGTCTTGAGGTTAAAGGTGATGGAAGCTCTGTAGATATATTTAGAGTTAGATATAATGATAGCTATTATACAGACTATAGCAGTAATCAATTAAACTTTACAGGCTCCAATCAAGCATATCAAATAAAAAATAATGGCTCTGCGGTAATAACAATAAACGCAAGCAGCAATGTAGGTATTGGTACTACTAGTCCGGGAGCTAAACTTCACGTTGAAGGTAACGCATTTTTCAATCCATACCATCCAGCAGTTATTTCTGGAGGTGGAGCTCCATATTATGGGGCAAACATAACGCTAGCTAGCGATATTGGAGCAACAGCAGGTGCTGTTCGTATTTGGTCAAGATATGACGGTACTGGTTATGCTGCTATGTCATTTGAGAGAGCTACTAACTCTCAAGCGTATGGTGGTAACCCAACTACCCTTACGTATAGCGAGGTTATGCGTATTAGTGGTACGGGCAACGTCGGCATTGGTACGACTAGTCCTACGTACAAGCTTGATATTACTGGAACTGTTAACTTCCTATCAGGAACTAATGACATAACATACCTTAGAGTTGGAAACAACTTAGACAGACAGCTACTGTTCAGTAATTTTACAAACCAGTCTAGGCTTAATGCTGGTCATAGAATAAATGCATCTGATTCTTCAGGAGCTATCGCATTAGCAACGGCCGGTAGTGATAGACTATTTATCACACCAACAGGCAACGTAGGTATTGGTACTACAAATCCAAGTGTTAAGCTTGAAATTAAAACATCAACCAGTGATACAACATCTGTAGAAGGATTAAGACTTTATAACGCTGGAGGAGGCATTGGTGCAGGCGTTAAGATTGGGCTTGGTGTTGGCACTTCATACTCTGAAAAAGCTTATCTAAGAACCGACATTATTAGTGGTGGAGCAGGAAGACTGTTTATCGGTGTCAATGGCTCAGATAGAGTTTTAATTGACAATTCTGGCAACGTTGGAATTGGGACGGTAACAACTTCTCCTTACCGTTTTAATGTTCTTAGAGGTGACGGTAATGTTGCTTTTTTAACAGATGGAGCTACAGCAGATTTAGCTATAACATGTATAAGTGGTGTTACAGATTTATCGCCAACTACAGGTGTTTTAGCTTTTGGTACAAGTTCTACAGAAAGAATGCGTATCACAAGCGCAGGCAACGTTGGTATTGGGACTAATAATCCATCTTACAAGCTTGATGTGTCAGGAAGCATTGGTGGAGACGCATTAATAAACGATTCTACAGCCTTAACTCTACGTTCTGACGTACAGCACGGTCAAGGTGATGAAGACGCTGTAATCAGCTTTAAACAGTCTACTAACGAGCTTGGTAAGTTTGACCAAGCCGGATACATATACGCTACGGGCTTTAAAACAAGCGGTACAACAGGTTTCTTGAAGTCTGATGGATCTGTAGACACGGGTACATACGTTAGCTCTACTGGCTACAACAATTCCAACTGGGATACTGCTTACGGATGGGGCAACCATGCCGGTCTCTATGATGCTCTTGGCGACGCTGATGCAGTACAAGATAACCTAGACAGTCTTGCAGGCTCATTGGGAACTCTTGCGTATTCAAGTGCAACTATTCCTACGAATAATAATCAGTTGACAAACGGTGCTGGATATATTACAGAAGCTCTAGCTGATGTGAAATATCAAGACGCAACAGATAGAAAAAAATGGTCTGGGATAAACGCAGGTGCTGCTCAAGCGAAAAGATATAGAATTGCAAGAGTTTATTACTGTCCAAAACACTGGGATGATACGTGGCAAAATATTGAGTTTGAGCTTTTAGAAGAAAGCTACAATGCGGCTTACGTGAGGTATTCGTTGTTTGGTTATTACAATGCTACAGAAGATCAAACATTAAATCTAAAGCTTAAAGATTTTAGGGGATTAAATTCAGATACTGCCAAATACAATCTGTTTTTAGGCACTCATACAGATGCAGGGTGGCTACATAGTGGACAAAAAGTATATTATACGGATATATATGTAGATGTCTCTTATTATAAGTCTTTAAAAATTACGGCAGATACTTTTGGTCATTCTTACCAAGAGACAGACCCATCGGCTGGAGCGGGTATTACAGTTTTTTACCCCGCGCCAGAGGTTTCAGACACTACATACACCAATGTAAATAAACAAAACACGTATATTGGAGATAACTATTTGCTTTGGAATTCAAGCAATTTCTCTTCAACAAACATATCAAATTGGGATACAGCTTACGGTTGGGGCAATCACGCTTCTTATGGTTATGCTACAGAGGCGTATGTGACTACAGCTATATCTAACCTTGTAGACTCTGCTCCTGCGGCATTAGACACGCTTAATGAACTCGCTGCTGCACTGGGAGACGATGCTAACTTTAGCACTACTGTAACCAACAGTCTTGCTACTAAGCTTCCGTTGTCTGCGGGTTCTGCAAATAAACTTACAGACGCTCTATATGTTCAGGGGACAAACGCGACGAGTGGAGAGTCTGTATTGTTGAGAGGCATAACTTCAAATGACGGTGATTGGCTCGGAAGTATTAGAACCGCTAATGTTGGTGCTTATAACCAAGAAATGAGGTTTTACACCTCTAAAGCAAATGGCACAACAGACGAGAATATAGTTTTAACATTACACGCAAATCAGAACGCAACTTTTGCTAGTGGTTTAACAGTTACTGGTACATTGTCTGCCTCTGGATACAACGATTCTAACTGGAACACAGCTTACGGTTGGGGCAATCACGCTGGTCTTTATGATTCTCTTGGTAGTGCAGATGCAGTACAAGATAACCTAGACAGCTTAGCTGGATCTTTAGGCACAGCAGCCTCCAGCGCCTCAACAGACTTTGTAGCTGTTACTGGCGATACGATGACTGGACAGCTGTTGCTTTCTGATGCTACAGGCTCGACAGGTCTTTATATCACATCAGATACAGCTAGTGGTAATGGTGCTGTTTTAAGACTCAACAAGTCGGCTGAAGATAAGCAGGTATATCAAACATTTGAAAGCGACACTCTTTATCTAGGCGTTGCGGCAAGCCAGACAGGCGTAGCAGACATTGGGACTAAAGGCGGCGTGTCTTTGGATCTAAATACCAACTATACCACTAGAATGCGTATAGGGTCAGGTGGAGATATTTCCGTTGGTAGTACTAATGCTTGGTCTAGGTTTACTGTATATGCTTCAACCCATTCCAATGGAATATCCGTAAGTAGACAAGCGGATAATACCGCAGCTTTATATATCGGTAACGATGGCGGTATCAACCCGATTATTGCCTCAAACAACGCTGACCTCATTTTCGGTAGAGACTTCTCTGGCACGTTCACAGAGCGCATGAGAATGACCAACGGAGGCAACTTTGGTATTGGTATAACCAATCCATCTTACACTCTTGACGTAAACGGTAGCACTAGAATATCTGGCATCCTAAGAACTACAGACCCTGTATTTGTAAACAACAGATCAGGTCTCTCTGTAGCCCACTGGTCTGCGTCTGGAAACACTACTGGAGCTATTAGAATCACGCTTCCCGGATCGCATACCGGAAACTGGTCTATGCTTGTCCTTCGTATTACTGCTTACGAATACAACGGCAACAGACACTGCGTATACTACGTTTCTGGTCACGACTGGACGAGTGGATGGTACAATTTTAACGTAACCAAAATTGGTAAGTCTGATAAAGACATTAAGCTTGGATACGATAGCACTGCCAACAAGGACTATGTTGTTATTGGAGGAACAACCAGCTCATGGTCTTATGGTCACGTTACTGTAGATGTTATAGCTCACCCAAGTTTCTACTCAGGAAGCATGGACATCACCAGCGGATGGGATATTCGTCTGACGGGAGACCTGTCTGGTATTACTCTACAAACCACAAACAACGATCAGGTTTGGGATAGCGGTAACGATGGCTCTGGATCTGGCTTGGATGCAGACACTGTAGATGGAATCCAAGCATCATCGTTCTTGAGATCTGATGCTGACGATTCATTTAGCGGAAGCTTAACCTCTGCAAGCGCTGGCTGGATTAAGTTTTACCACACCAACCAAACAGACTCTAACGACGGTAAGATTGGCTCTGGAGTATTTGCAAGCGGTCTTAACATTGTTGGTACACAAACAACTGCCGGAACTGGAAGACAGGTTCGCATTTGGGGTAGTTTAATAGATTCAGACGGCGGTGCATATGCTACTCAAACATACGTAAACAACGCTGTTGCAGCTATTGTTGATCAAGCTCCTCAAGCTCTTGACACCCTCAACGAACTTGCTGCCGCTCTTGGAGATGATGCTGCCTTCAGCACTACGGTATCTACAGCTCTTGGTAACAGACTTCGCATTGATACCAACGCACAGAACCTCACTGCTACAGAGAAGTCAAACGCATACACCAACCTTGATCTTGCTAACAACTTCCTGTCGCTTAGTGGTGTAGTACTGACTGTAAACGGAACAGACTACTCTGTTGGTGACGAGCTTGGCGCAGCCGACCTGCTTGCTAAGATTAAGACGGTAGATGGATCAACATCTGGTCTTGACGCTGATTTGCTTGATGGAAACCATGCTTCTGACTTTGCTTCTAGTGGATTTCTTACGAATACGGGCGGAGCAAAAATTGAAGTTCAGAATTCTCAAAATGGAGGAACTGGTCGGGGTCTTTATATGTGGAGCAGCACCGATACCAACTGGGTTATCTATATGGGCGAAGCTGGGACTTCTCGTTCGTCTGCTGGAGGAACTGCCGCATCCGGTATTGATGGAAGAACATCTCACGCTATTAGATTCCGTGTTGCAAACTCTACAAGTCAAATTGGATTCTTATGGGAAAACGCTTCTGATGATGCGTTAATGCAGCTTACTCCGGACACGGGTCACCTTTACACAAAAGGAAGAGTATATACGTCTGACCAGACAACCCACTACGTAGACTCTACAAGAATTAGTAACTGGCAGACTGCTTATGGCTGGGGTAATCACTCTACTCAAGGATATCTTACTTCTACTTTTGGGGTAGATGTAACTGCTCAACACATCTCCCCAGCAGCAAATACTACCTACGATCTTGGTAGAGACACTGGAAGATGGAGAATAGTCTACTGTGAGACTCTTGACTCAGCAGGTATCCACGAAGCAAACCTTGCTAACAAAAAGACAGGTCTTTACGCTACGGGTACGGTGCTGGTGTGGAAGGATGGACAAGCCATTCCATCAACTAGCTTTGCGGACTATATGAAGATCGGCATAGCAGTATATGGCAACCCTTCTCCGCTTGTACACGGAGCTGAACCAGTACTTTGTACGGGTCAAGTTGAAGAGGGAGACTACCTAGTAACCTCAACAGAAACAGGGCACGCTATGGCGCTCACAAGACAGGAAGTAAGAGAGAGAAATCTTATGGACTGCGTAATTGGTAAAGCCCTTGAATCAGGGGACGGAAAGAGTCACTTAATAAAAACTTGGTTAACTATCTAACATATGGCATTTCGTATTCACAAGGGTATATTTCAAAGCAAGAACGCTTCGAACGTCTACGAGAATAAGTTTAAGATCGATGACGAATCCGGAGCACTCATTGCTGTAGATGCTCAAGGAGCACAGACGGGGTCATTCCTGAAAACTACAGACGTTGCTACTGACTCTAACTTGTTGGATGGTCTAGATTCTACTGCTTTCCTTCGCACAAGCGGCGGGACTTTAACTGGTCAGTTAAATATGCATGCTAGTTCATATGAAGGCTCTATTGTATTTGGTAGTGCCTCTACTTGGAGAACAGGTATTAGGCAGCATGATGATGCAGATGCTGAATTAAGAATCTGGGCAAAGAATGCATCCGGTATGATTTTCCTTGCAACTGGATACGATGGAGAACCGGCTGATATTGCAAGACCAACGGATGGTCTAGCTATTCAGGGAAATAAGCTTGGTATTGGTGACTTCAGCGCTGCTGATCCTTCTTACAAACTACATGTTAAGGGGGATATTTATGCAAACGGAGGTTGGGTAAGAGTCTCAGGAACTAAGGGTCTCTACTTTGAATCATATGGTGGCGGATGGAATATGTCTGACTCTACTTGGATCAGAGCATATAACAATAAGTCAATCTATACTGGTGGCAACATTGAGGCAACTGGATCGGTAAGAGCTGATTCTGGTGTTCATGATGCTAATACAAGATTTGTAATCCCCGGAGGAGCTTCATCTGTTGGAAACCCAAGTGGAACTGGAGGAGCTATTAAGATTGAATTACCAGTTGCGGCATATGGTATTAATACCATGATGAGCATGACTGTACAAGTATATGAATACAGTACCGGTCAATCCTTTACTATTAGATGTGGTGGATATAACTACTATAGTCACGACTGGTATAATGTGTTTGCGTATCTCTTAAACGACTCTGGCAAGGGTAGTAATGTTCCAGTATATTTTGGTAATGACGGAACAAGAGATGTAATTTGGATTGGTAACTCTGATTGGAGTTGGTCTTATCCCAATGTATTTGTAACAGATTTTCAAGCTGGTCATACCACAAGCGGAGCTTGGAGAACTGGATGGAGAGTTATTTTTGATACCGCCGCACGTACTAATGTTACTGCCTCAAGAACAGCACATAGACAGATTGATACTGGAAATATAGGTTCGCAATCAGTAAACTATGCAACTACGGCGGGTACTGCTAATGCAGTAGCTTGGGGGAACATTACTAGTGTTCCATCTTCGTTTACTCCATCCGCTCACAACCACGACGACAGATACTACACCGAGTCCGAGGTTGACACACTGCTCGATGGAAAGCAAGATTCTGGGTCTTATGCTGCATCGTCCCACTCTCATGCTATTTCAGATGTAACGGGCTT
>Ga0208673_1000281_pt1 | contig 15703 bp, 13 predicted proteins | sample ColrivemetaGS715_FD_187612 | JGI IMG/M metagenome (GOLD analysis project Ga0208673, IMG submission 187612) | Estuarine microbial communities from the Columbia River estuary - Ebb tide non-ETM metaG S.715 (SPAdes) (version 2) | ecosystem: Environmental > Aquatic > Marine > Intertidal zone >... | reverse complement strand
AAGCGCGTGTGCAGGTGTTGTAATGGGCGGATTGTTGGCACGCCTACTCAACAATCAGCTTCTGAAACGGCCAAAAGATTTTGGAAAGCGGCTGGCTGCTGGCTTTTCCGTATTCGGGTTTCTATGTCTACCGTCGCTTGTTGGTGTTTGGTCAAACTTACACCTCAACGCTGGTATGGCAATTTACTCCTTGAAGACGTCCACCTTATTGGCGTTATTGGGTGGCGGAATAACTTTTATGTTTAGCCCTTCGTCATCGGAGCGCTGATAAACGAACAAGTTTTTTCTGCGAGTTCCGCCATTCGTTGCCCAATGGAAAATCTACACTTTGCGCTCGTTGCAGCCATTCCATAAAAAAAGCCCCAGCGTTTCCACTGGGGCTTTCTCATTACAGAAGTTGAGAGGATTTACTCCTCGGCAGCTTCTTCTTTCGCTTCTTCGCCAGTTGCCTGATCAACAACTTTCATGGACAGGCGCACCTTGCCACGATCGTCAAAGCCCAGCAGCTTAACCCAAACGTCCTGACCTTCTTTAAGAACGTCAGAAGGGTGGTTCAGGCGGCGGTTTTCGATCTGGGACACGTGCACCAGACCGTCGCGCTTACCAAAGAAGTTCACGAACGCGCCGAAATCGACGAGCTTCACAACTGTCCCTTTGTAGACTTTGCCTTCTTCTGGCTCGGCTACGATGGAATAGATCATGTCGTAGGCCTTCTTGATGGCCTCGGCGTCGTTGGATGCCAGCTTGATTGTGCCATCGTCGCTGATGTCGACTTTTGCGCCAGACAGTTCAACGATTTCACGGATCACTTTGCCGCCAGAACCGATAACTTCACGGATCTTGTCGGTTGGGATCTGCATGGTTTCGATCTTAGGTGCGTGAACGCCCAAGTCTTTCGCGCCTGTCAGTGCCTTGCCCATTTCGGCGAGGATATGCAGACGGCCAGCTTTGGCTTGCTCAAGTGCTTTGGCCATAATCTCTTGGGTGATACCCGCGATTTTGATGTCCATTTGCAAAGACGTGATACCTGCTTCAGTACCCGCAACCTTGAAGTCCATGTCGCCAAGGTGATCTTCGTCACCCAGGATGTCGGAGAGGATCGCGTAGGAGCCGTCTTCTTCCATCACGAGGCCCATAGCCACACCAGCAACTGGTGCTTTCAAAGGCACACCAGCGTCCATCATGGACAAGGAGCCACCGCAGACAGATGCCATCGAAGAAGATCCGTTAGATTCAGTGATCTCAGACACAACGCGGATTGTGTAAGGGAAGTCGGTTGACGCAGGCAGAACCGCCTGAAGTGCACGCCAAGCAAGCTTACCGTGGCCGATTTCACGACGACCTGGGCCAGACACACGACCAACTTCACCAACAGAATATGGTGGGAAGTTATAGTGCAGCATGAAGTTCGACTTATACATGCCAGTCAGCGCGTCGATCATCTGCTCGTCGTCGCCAGTACCGAGTGTCGTTACAACAAGACCTTGGGTCTCGCCGCGTGTGAACAATGCGGAACCGTGTGTCCGTGGCAGGATACCTGTCTCGGAAACGATTGGGCGGATGGTGTCGAGAGCACGGCCGTCGATACGCTTGCCGTTTTTCACAACGTCGCCGCGCAGAACCGCAGATTCAAGCTTCTTAAGCGCTGGGCCCAAGTTTGCGTCGGCTTGCTGCTCTTCAGTCAAAGACGCAACAATGTCAGCCTTGGCAGCCGAAACCGCACCAGTGCGCTCTTGCTTGTCTGTGATCGCATAAGCAGCACGCATTTTCTCTTCACCAGCTGCTTTAACAGCAGCGGAAAGATCAGAGTAATCAACTGGTTGGAAGTCGAACGGCTCTTTTGCGCAATCTTCGGCTAGATCAATGATCAGGTCGATAACCGGCTGGATGCTGTCGTGGGCAAACTTCACCGCGCCAAGCATTTCAGCTTCGGAAAGCTCATATGCTTCGGATTCAACCATCATCACGGCGTCTTTTGTGCCGGCAACAACAAGGTCCAAACGCTGCTCAGGCTGCAGACGCAGGTTATGCATGTCGTCGATTTCTGGGTTCAGGATGTACTCGCCATCAACAAAACCAACGCGGCAAGCGGCGATTGGGCCCATGAAAGGCGCGCCAGAAATTGTCAGCGCAGCAGAAGCCGCAATCATCGCAACCATGTCTGGATCGTTGACCAAGTCGTGCGACAAAACTGTACACATAACAAGGACTTCGTTCTTAAAGCCGGGGACGAACAACGGGCGGATTGGACGGTCAATCAGGCGGGATGTCAGCGTCTCTTTTTCAGTTGGACGCGCTTCACGCTTGAAGAAGCCACCTGGTACTTTACCGGCAGCGTAATACTTTTCTTGGTAGTGCACTGTCAGGGGAAAGAAGTCCTGACCTGGCTTTTGGGCACGTGCGAATGTCACGTTGGCCATAACGCTGGTTTCGCCCAGCGTGGCAATGACAGAACCGTCAGCTTGACGGGCAACCTTGCCTGTTTCCAGCGTAAGCGTCTCTTCGCCCCACTGGATTGATTTCTTAACTTCGTTAAACATCTATTGTTTTCCTTTGGGCCGCAGCCCTATTTTTGCGTAGGGGGCGTATTCCCCCTCATTCCGGTATCTTGCGCGGGCGCTGGAATGCGGACGCCTTTCTTCTCAAGATGGCTGGGCCATACCGTATTCGGCGACGTTTGGGAAGTCTTGTGACTCAAGGCCAGATTCAGGGTGTTTTTTACGTGCACCAAGCGTGCACAGAGCGTGCACCGAAGATCACTTGCCAAAAGGTAAATATGTTCCTATTTTGTTCTCACAAATTAACCCAAGGAACACCCGATGCTGGATTCAGAAGAAACCGCCGTCAAAATGCATTACATCTGCCAGACCTATGTGATGAAACAAAAGGGGCAGCAGATGGCCCTTCACGTGGATAAAGTGTTTGAATACAAATCCGCCGCCGAAGCCGAAGAACGCGCTGAACGTGAAGCGCGGCGTGAAGGCTGTGTCGGTGCCGATGCCTATATGCTGTCCGAAGACCCGACGTCTGGGGAAGTGTCAGAGCCCACCTTTCTGGCGCGGCATGGGACGGTACCTGAGGTCGAGGGGGATTAGGGGCAAGGTCTTGCCTTAGCAATTGGATGCCAAATGTCTGCTCTGCGGACGAAACTGACATTCATATTGGAACTCTGGATGTCTGTTTTCCTAGTTTTGCGGTCTTGCGGCGATATCTTTGACGTGAATGGCGGTGATGCGGCTGCCGTAGCGGGCGATATAGTCCAACGGATCACAAGCGCCGCGCACGATCCACGCGAGGTCTGCTTTCCATCTGATATCGAGAGCGGTTTCGAGCAGAATTTCCATCGGAATGCTGCCGTCGGGCAGAGCGAAAAACTCAAAATCATGGTTGTGCCAGCCAAAGGAAATCCCGTGTTCAGCATAGCGCAGGCTCGCCGCATTTAGCCGCTTTGCCAGATCAACATATCCAGCCGTCGTCGTCGGGCGGTCCTTTTCCTCAAGGTATGGCGCATAGACGCGGGTTATTCCCATTGTGCGAACAATGTCCATCGTGGCGTCGAAATCCTCCTCGATATCGTTCAAACCCATATGGCCCGACGGGATCGTAATTCCGTTGGCATCCATTGCAGCACGGTAGACTTTAGGGTCGCCGTAAACGCCGCCATAGCCTTCGACGCGGGTGATCCCCATGCTGGGTAGTTTGCTCAAAAGTGCGATCTGATCGGCAACATCGCGCATCGAGTAGAGTTGAAGTGACACAGTCATCTGAGTGCTTTCTAGATTAGAGACGTGTCTCTGTTGTCATGTCAAAAAGGTGGAGGCGCGAGGCGTCGAACCCGATGGTGAGGGTCTCGCCTGATTTGAGACCTGATTGGCCCTCGGTGCGCACGCGCACGGATTGGCCCGCAAAATCGACCCAAACGAGAGTGTCGGAGCCCATAGGTTCAACGATATCAATCTCGGCGGGGCCAGAGAATGTGTGGCCAGCAGCGGCGTCGGCCGTCACGATATGTTCGGGGCGAGTACCGAGCCAAGTGGCGCCATCGCGCTGGCTGTTTGGTCCGAATTCATAACTGCTGACATCGACGATAAAGCCGTCACAGCTAAAGGTGTTCCCCTTGAGGTGGCCCTCAAACAGGTTCATCGCGGGCGAGCCGATAAAGTCTGCCACATATTTGTTGCAAGGCTTCGCATAGATCGTCTCGGGGGCGTCGAGTTGCTCGATCATTCCGCCGCGCATGATCGAAATACGGTCGGCCAAAGTCATCGCCTCGACCTGATCATGGGTCACATAGATCATCGTATTCTTGAGCTTCTTGTGAAGCCGCTTCAGTTCCACCCGTAGGTCAGTGCGCAGCTTGGCATCAAGGTTGGATAGTGGTTCGTCAAAGAGGAACACATCAACCTCGCGCACAAGCGCACGACCGATTGCTACGCGTTGGCGCTGTCCACCAGAAAGGGCACCGGGTTTGCGGTCCAGCAGCGCTTCAATCTGCAAAACTTCTGCCACACGGTCCACCCGCTTGTTGATTTCATCTTTTGGCACTTTGGCGTTTTTGAGGCCGAACGACAGGTTCCCGCGCACGCTCATCTGCGGGTAAAGCGCGTAGGATTGGAACACCATGCCGATACCGCGCTCTGAGGGTTCTGCCCAAGTGACGTTCTGACCTTTGATAAAGATCTGACCATCTGTCACTTCCAACAGCCCTGCGATGCAGTTCAGCAGCGTCGATTTCCCGCAGCCAGATGAGCCTAAGAGCACAAGGAATTCGCCCTCGCGAATGTCGAGGTTGAGTTGCTTGAGCACCTTCACAGCGCCAAAGTTGAGGTCGAGATTTTTGATTTCTACAGAGTTTGTCATGTCTTCAGCCTTTGACTGCGCCAGCGGCGATACCGCGGACAAAGAGTTTGCCTGAGGCAAAGTAAATGATGAGAGGAACCAGACCTGTCAGCAGCGTCGCTGCCATATTCACGTTGTATTCCTTCACCCCTTGGACGGAGTTCACGATGTTATTGAGTTGCACCGTCATCGGGTAAAGGTCGGGCTTGGTATAGATGACTCCAAAGAGGAAGTCGTTCCAGATACCTGTGACCTGCAAGATGATCGCAACCACAAAGATCGGCAGCGCCATTGGCATCATGATCTGGAAATAAATCCGCCAAAAGCCCGCGCCATCCACCCTTGCGGCCTTGAAGAGCTCTTCAGGGATCGAGGTGAAGTAGTTGCGGAACAGGTGTGTCAGGATCGGCATGCCAAAAACGGTGTGCACCAGAACCAGCCCTGAGAGCCCGCCATAAAGCCCCATTTCGCGCAGCAAAATCACAATCGGATAAAGCATGATCTGATAAGGGATAAACGCACCCAGAATGAGGATGTTAAAGAACACTTCAGAGCCTTTGAATTTCCAATTCGAGAGCGCATAGCCGGTGACTGAAGCAACCGCGATGGAGAGCGTGACAGAGGGGATCAAGATGCGCACAGAGTTCCAAAACCCACGGCTCAGACCGTCACAATTGATCCCTGTGCAGGCATGTGCCCATGCTTTGACCCACGGCTCAAATGTAATCTCAACGGGGGGGCTGAACACGTTGCCCATGCGGATTTCGGGCATCCCCTTGAGCGACGTCACAATCATCACGTAGAGCGGTAGCAGGTAATACATGCTGACCATCAAAAGTGTGCCGTAGATAAAGATATTGTTGCGCGAAAAGCGGCGCTTTGGCTTTGGCCCGCGTGGACCTGTCATTGCATTATCCACGGCTTGACCCCTTGAATTGTAAATAGACGTAAGGGATCAGAATGATCACAACCGACAAAAGCATCATCGTTGATGCAGCGAAGCCTTGGCCAAGGTTTTGCGCCTTGAACATATAGTCATAGACATACATCGCGGGGACCTGAGACGAGAGACCCGGACCGCCAGAGGTTTGAGCGACGACAAGATCATAAAGTTTGATAATGCCCGCCGCGATCAATACGAGGGATGTCACAAAGACAGGGCGCATCATCGGAATGATGACAACAAGATAGGTTTTGACGGTGCCAATTCCATCAACGCGGGTGGCCTTCCAAATGTCTTCGTCAATCCCGCGAAGCCCTGCGAGCATGATGCACATGATCAAACCTGACCCCTGCCAAATGCCCGCAATCAAAATGCCAAAGATCACGATGTCGGGATTGTAGAGCGGGTCAAAGCTAAAGCTCTCCCAGCCCCAACTGCGGACAACGCCTTGCAGGCCATAGTCAGGATTCAAGATCCACTGCCAAACAAGGCCAGTGACGATGAACGACAAGGCGAATGGGAAGAGGAAGATACTGCGGAACGTATTTTCAAACCGGATTTTGCGGTCAAGCAAGGCGGCGAGTGTGAAGCCAATCACCAGCGTCAAGACCAGTGAGCTCACGCCATACCACATCAGGTTTGAAATGGAGGTGATCCAGCGGCTACTGCCCCAAAGACGTTCGTATTGGTCAAATCCTACGAATTTTCCTTAGGCAAAAGTCGCGAATTGGTAAAGGAATATACGATTGTCCAAATGGTGCAGCCAACGAAAATCACCAGTGCAGTCAGGATCATCGGAAGCGCCGCGATTTTTGAACTTAGATTTCGGGTCAGCCTGTTCGGCTTACCTTTCGCGGGGCCTGCAAGTGCAGACTCGTGATCAACCACGGACATCGTGATCCCCCCAGAAATGATTGTTTTAGAGAAAGTTGCAATGGCCCGCCCATTCACACGGGCGGGCCAAAGGCAATCAGGCTTAGTCAGCGCTGCCGATGATTTCAGCATAGCGGGCTTGCGCGTCCGCTGCAGACATCGTGTCGCCAGACCAGAACTCAAGCATCAGGTCTTCGATCTGTGTGCTCGTGTCTGCCGAGAGGTTCATGTCACCGGACGGGAGGATGTTGCCCGATGCCAAGATATCCAAGCCTTTTTGCATGCAGTTATTCGCAGCGGCCATATCGATGTCGCCACGCACAGGCAGGGACCCCTTTTTGAGGTTAAACGCCACCTGAACTTCTGGACTGATCATCAAAGCAGCAAGTTCTTTTTGCGCCGCTGTGATTTCAGGATCGCTGTTGAGAGGGAAATAGAAAGCGTCGCCGCTTGTATCCAAAACGGCGTTGTTTCCTAAACCTGGAAGGCACTCATATTCCGCGCCAGCAGTTTGACCCGCAACTTGGAATTCGCCCTGTGCCCAGTCACCCATGATTTGACCGCCAGCAGCGCCAGTGATGACCATGTTTGTGGCTTGGTTCCAGTCTTGAACATTGCCGTCTTTCGCCATGTCGCGGGCAGCAACCGCGGCTTCAAAGACTTTTGAGTATTCAGGACCAGCAGCAACCTCTGCGTTTTTATCCACGTTTACAGCACGCCATGCATCGCTGCCCGCAATCGCGACTGCGATCACGCCAAATGCGCCCGATTGCTGCCAACCTTGGGCACCCATCGCAAGTGGCACCTTGCCAGCCGCACGCAATGCATCTGCAGACGCTGCAAACTCTTCCCAATTCGTTGGGGTATCTACGCCTGCGTCAGCGAAGGCTTGGTTGGACAACCAGAGCCACTGCCAAGAGTGGATGTTGATCGGCACACAGTAAATCTTGCCGTCCAAAGTGCAGGCATCAAGCAGGCCAGACGGCTTTACAATGTCTTTCCAACCGCCAGCTTCAGCGATGTCGGTCAGATCAAGCATGAGGCCAGCCTCAATCAATTCTTCGGCTTGGCGACCGTGGTTGAGCTGTGTGGCCGCCATCGGGTCACCGCCCAAAATGCGGCTGATGATGATCGGGCGTGCTACGCCGCCAGAACCCGCAATTGCACCATCAAGCCATGTGTTACCAGTCGCGTCCCAGGCCTTCGCCAGCTCGGTGACAGCGGCGGCTTCGCCTCCCGACGTCCACCAATGCGTGACCTCTAGCTCTATTGCTGATGCTGCGGATGCGCATGTAAGCGCTGTCCCAACCAAAAGGGACTTCAATACTTTCGACATTTTTTCCTCCCAGAAATTGCGGAAACCCGCGATAGACTTTGTGATCGCCAATTCCTGCAATCGATTGCATGGAGCCAAGTCTGGGAAGGGACGCAATGATGTCAAAAACTTCAACACTTCAAGACGTTGCCCGTGTCGCAGGCGTTTCAACGGCAACCGTCTCGCGCGCGCTGTCTCACCCCAACATGGTTTCCGAATCAACCAGACGACGTGTCTCAAAGGCCGTTGAGGTCAGTGGATACCGTGTGAATCGCGCGGCGCGAAACTTGCGAACGCAGCGTGCGCATTCCGTCTTGGTCTTGCTCCCAGACTTGGGAAACCCGTTTTTCTCGGCCATTCTGGAAGGGATTTCGCTGAACCTCTCGCGCAAGGGCTACTCGATGCTCATTGCCAGCACGAAACAGGTTCACGACAGCGGCGAGCGACTGGTTGATTACCTCGACGATGCCCGCGCTGATGGCATGATTATTCTTGATGGGGGGCTAGTGGCTGAGGTCATCGCTTCTCTGAAATCCGCCCCACAATCCAAGCGTATTCTCTTTGCTTGCGAGTGGATTGAAGAAGATGAATTTCCATCTGTGCGGAGTGAAAACCGCAGAGGCACAAAGGCTGCCGTGCGTTATCTGCACGACATTGGACATCGTAAGATCGGCCATGTGACTGGACCAGAAGGCAACGTGTTGATGCATGCGCGCAAGAGCGCTTTTATCGAAGAGATCGGAGCACTCCAGCTTGAGCAACACCCGGAGTGGATCATTCCCGGTGACTTCTCACTGGCGGCAGGTTGCTTGGCCGCACAAACGTGGATTGCGCTCGAAAACCGGCCAACGGCAGTGTTTTGTGCCTCCGATCAGCTGGCAATGGGATTCATCTCAGAATTGTCGCGCCGCAACTTCAAAGTCCCCGACGATGTTTCCATTATGGGCTTTGATGATATCGATTTGGCCGAACAATTCATCCCGCCGCTAACATCAATGCGTCAGGACAGATTGCTATTGGGAGAGACCGCTGCCGCAATGCTTTTGGAACGGCTCGAAAGCCCAGAAGGTGCTGGTTCAGAGCACGCCGCGGTCATTCCAGTGTCGCTGATCATTCGAGGAAGCACCGCCGCGCCGCGATGACAGCGTTGAAATTATGTCGAAACTGGACTGGCAACCTCAAATGGTGACCCACATCAATTGTGACGAATAACCACAGTTTTCGCCGTAAATTGCAAGAATGAGAGGTGCGCTTGAGAAGTGCGGTCTGCCGCAATCGACAATCTCCGAAGCTGATGGGGTGGATGGCTCCTGCTCCAACCAGCGTCGTAATGCGCTATACTGCAGGTGTCTAAATCTGCTTATGAGAGGAGCCACCCCATGCACGTTACCACAATCGGCCTTGATCTGGCCAAGAACGTTTTTCAAGTTCACGGGATTACACTGGACGACGAGGTCGCCTTCAACCGTCCATTGAGACGAGCACAGTTGCTGCCGTTTTTCTCTAAGCTTAATCCCTGCCTGATTGGTATGGAGGCTTGCAGCAGTGCGCATCATTGGGCACGCGAGTTGACGAATTTTGGCCACGACGTTCGGTTGATCCCACCGATATATGTGAAGCCATACGTAAAGCGGGGCAAGTCCGACGCGATTGATGCGGAGGCCATTTGTGAGGCCGTCACCCGACCAACAATGCGGTTTGTTGCGATCAAGACGGTCGAACAGCAATCCCTATTGTCAGTCCATCGTGCGCGGAGCCTCTTGGTTCGGCAGCGCACCCAACTCATCAATGGTCTACGCGGAATGGTCGCCGAATTTGGTGTGTATATCGCGCGAGGTCTCGCTCGGGTCATCGGTTTTGCCGAGAACATACTGACTGGCGAAGTTTTGGAGCTGCCTGATATCGCGAACGAGGTGATCCACAACATGTGCGAACATCTTATGGCATTGCATGCACGCGTCCACTGGTATGAAGATCGCCTGAAGCAGGTTGCAAAAGAAGATGCGCGAGTGCGGCTGTTGCGCACAATACCCGGCGTCGGCGCAGTGACGGCCTCGGCAATCATCGCCAGCATTGGTGATGGCCATCAGTTCAGCAACGGCCGCGAGTTTGCAGCATGGCTGGGACTGACGCCCGCGAATAAATCCAGCGGCGGCAAAGAGAAGCTCGGGCGCATTACAAAAATGGGCGATCAATACTTACGATCATTGTTGGTCGTTGGCATGACTTCGCTCGTCCGACAGACCAAGTCGCACCCGGAACGGGCAAGCAAGTGGCTGACTTCGCTGCTGGAACGCAAACCGGCACGCGTCGCAACTGTCGCCATGGCAAACAAGACCGCACGGATCGTCTGGGCCGTTTTGACCCGCAACGAACCTTATACACCGCACACTGCCTAAAAGGAGAAAGAACAACGAGTTAGCAAGACCCGCGAGATGATGGTGCATAAGTCTGCCGCCAAAACCAAGACACCCCGCCGAATGTCCCGGGCGCAATTGCCCGCTAAGCTGTAAGGGACTTGGTTTGCGGAACCCATCAGGGCCAGCGGTCAAAACCGCGCAAACAGGCCGGACACATGACTGCTTCTGACAAATGCACAAATCTGATCAAATATGTCTTGCTATGCAGGAGCCATCCACACATGACATTCGCTGCAAGGTGCATCCTAGATTTTCAAACCTCAACAATGAGGTAAGGTGCTCTCAATGGCTTTTTCCAGAATGTCCAAAGCTTGGCTTAGTTCCAGCTCGCTTGCGATAAACGGAGGTGCCAGCAGCACGTGATCGCCCACGCGACCATCGCGTGTGCCGGGCATCGGATAGCAAATCAGACCTAGTGCAAAGGTTGCTTTTTTTAACTTCCCAGCCAACCCGAGCGATGGATCAAAAGGCTCTTTTGTTTGTCGATCAGCAACAAATTCAACACCCCAAAACAAACCGCGACCACGTATGTCACCGACATGCTGGTGCTGGGCGAAGCGACGCTTCAGTTCGGCTTCGAAATATGCGCCACGCTCGTTAACCTGTGCAACCAAGTCTTGCTCCAGGATTTCACGCACCACAGCCAATGCGGCAGCTGCGGCGACAGGATGGCCAAGGTAGGTGTGCCCGTGTTGGAAAAACCCAGTGCCCGCGGCAATTGTGTCATAGATTTTTTTGCTGCAAAGCATTGCTCCGATCGGTTGGTAGCCCGCGCCAAGGCCTTTGGCGATACAGAGAATATCGGGGGTGATGCCGTCTTCATCGCAGGAGAAGAGGTGACCGGTGCGGCCCATACCGCACATGACCTCATCAAGGATCAGCAGAACGCCGTATTTGTCGCAGATCTCGCGGATGCGCGCGAAATATCCCGGCGCGGGGATGACCGCGCCAAGGGTTGCGCCGACAACGGGCTCGGCGATAAACGCCATGACTGTTTCGGGGCCGAGGCGCAGGATTTCATCCTCAAGCTCTTGGGCGGCCCGCTGGCCATAGTCTGGAAGGCTCTCGCTGTCGCCGCGCTCGGCGTATTCGTAGCAGGGGGCAATGTGGCTCATCTCGACAAGCAGAGGCGCAAACTGCTGACGGCGCCACGCGTTGCCGCCTGCTGACAACGCGCCCAGCGTGTTGCCGTGATAGCTTTGGCGGCGTGCGATCAGATGACGGCGTTCGGGCTCGCCGTTTTCAAGGTGAAACTGCCGCGCCAGTTTGATAGCGCTTTCGACCGCCTCGGAGCCGCCAGATACGAAATACACGCGGTCAAGATCTCCAGGGGCGTTGGCGATCAGGAGGTCGGCTAGCGCTTCGGCAGGCTCAGTTGTGAGAAAACCCGTGTGGGCAAAGGCGAGCTTGTCGACCTGTTCCTTTATGGCGTCCCGCACACGTGTGTTGGAATGACCAAGGCAGGAAACAGCTGCGCCGCCTGAGCCGTCAAAGTAGCGTTTACCGTTTGAATCGATCAAATAGCAGCCATCACCAGCGACGGCTGTGGGCAGATCAGAGTGGCAGTGGCGCGGGAAAACATGGCTCATGCGGGTATCCTTTCAAGCTGCGCGATCAAGGCGCTGACTGAGGCTGCGTTGTCTTTATGTGGTGTGCCTGTATCGCTCACAAGGCTATTTTCAAAGCCGACCCGAAGGCTGCCGCCTTGCTTTGCTGCGGCCAGAAGGCAGATGTGCTCCTCTGGGCCAAATGCGCAAACCATCCAGTCTTGGCGCTCTTTATGGGCGGCGAGAAAGGGGAGCAGATCGTCGGACTTGGAGGCTTGCCCTGAAGTGTAGCGGCCGAGCACATAGATGACGCTGGTTTGCTTGGGGCGAATGATGCCTCGCGCTTGCCAGTCTTGCAGGAGCGCGACGTCGGTGGCGTCATATAGGATATGTTGAACCTCGGTTTTATTGTCCTCACAGGTCGCGTAGAGGTGTGCGGCGAGCTCTGGTGCGCGGGCTATTTCGCGGACCGAAACCGACGCCCAGGGCGGGCGCAGGGCTTTGAGGCAGGCGAGCTGTTCGTTCACCTCAAAGACACCTGCGGCCTCTGTTGTGATCTGGAGGCGCATCTTGGGGAGGGTGCGGGCCAGTTCATCAAGCGCCTCACGGTAGCGGCCCGCATCAAGCGAGTGCGCCCCAGTTTCGTCACGGACATGCAGGTGCAGCGCGTCTGCGCCTGCGGCGTGGCAGGCGCGTGCGGTGGCGAGTGTTTCCGCAAGCGTGAGCGGCAGGCTCGCGTGATCTGCCTTGCTGCGGCGTGCGCCGTTGGGCGCGACCATGAGGAAGGGGCGGGACATTACTCAGACCTTCATACGCGTTCCGCTTGGGTCAAAGAGCGGCCCGAGCGTGACTGTGGCAGAATACATCTGGCGCGCGATATCAACTTCTATGCGCGCGCCATCGGTGACAGGTGTGCTGACGTGACCAAGGCCGATAGGCTTGCCGACGCGATAGCCGAACGCGCAGGTGCTGGTTTGGCCGATGAGCTTGCCGTGAAGGTAGATCGGTTCATGACCGATGGGGGCGGCCTCAGCGTCATCGAGCACAAGAGAGATCACGGCGTTTGTCGCACCCTCGGCTCGGCTCTGTTCCAAGGCCTCAAAGCCTGTGAAGCCGCCCTTTTTGCGGGTGGCAAAGTCCAGCCCTGTTTTGATCGGGTTGGTGTCGCTGTCCAGCTCGTGGCCCATGGCGCAGAAGCCTTTTTCAACGCGCATCGACGTCTGTGCAAAGAGGCCTGCGGGGCGGGCGCCTAGCGATCTCATGGCGGCGTAGAGCGCGGGGGCGTCTTTAGCTTTGCAGGTGATCTCCCAGCCTGCTTCGCCAACATAAGAGAGACGCGCGGCGCGCACAGGGAGGCCTGCAAGCGTGCTTTCGGCGTGTTTGAAGTAGGCGATGCTATCTAAATTGCCGCCTAGAGCGCTGGCTATCTCTGACGTTTTGGGGCCCATGAGACCGAGAACGGCCCACTCTTCTGTGACGTCTGTTAGGGTGACATCAAATCCGTCTGCGGCGCGTGTGAACCAGTTTAGGTCGCGTTTGATTGCGTTGGTTCCTACGAAGAGGCGGTAGTGATCTGCGGCCAGTCTTTGGGCGGTGATATCGCTTTCGAATGTGCCCCGGGCGTTGAGGACGGATGTGTAAATGATCGAGCCCACAGCGCGGGCCATGTAGCCTGCACAGGACTTGAGTAGGAAGGCCTCTGCATCGGGGCCTGTGACGTCAATTTTTCCAAATGGCGAGTCGTCAAAGATTGCTGCCGTTTCATGTGCGGCCTTGACCTCTTCGGCGACATTTTCAAACCAATCGGGGCGGGTAAACTTCAGCACAGGTTCGCTTGTTTTGCCAAAGTAGAGCGGTCGTTCCCAGCCGTAGACTTGCCCCATATGTGCGCCAGCCTTACGGTATTCGGCATCGAGCGGCAGAGCGCGCAGATCCCGTGCGGTTTTAAGCTGTTTGCCAGGATAGGCGATATCGTAGTGCGTGCCGAGGATTTCGGGGGCTCGGGCCATCAGGTGCTCAACCGAGTTGAACACGGGCGCGAAGCGCTTGGCATCCGCTTCGGAGAGGTCATAGGCGGGGTGGTCATGGACGATGCAGTGGGCAAGGTTCATCCCTGCGCCGCCGCCTGAGGCGATGCCGACAGAATTCATACCGCAGCCGAGGAAGAGGCCTTTTGTTTCGGCGGTTTCCCCAAGCATGAATGTGCCATCAGGGGTGAAGCTTTCGGGGCCGTTGAGCAGCATTTTGACTTCGGCTGTCTCCAGCGCGGGCACGCGGTGCAGCGCGTGTTCCATCATCGGCTCGAAGTGATCCCAATCTTCGCCAAGTAGCCCAAATTCAAAGCTTTCGTCCAGAATGCCAGGCGCGATAGGTTTGCCCATCGGTTCAAAGCAGCCCACGAGCAGCCCGCCGCTGTCATCGCGAATGTAGAGGTGATTGTCGTGATCACTCAGGGTGGGTGTGTTGCCGACAATGCCATCGATCGGCTTGGTCAGCAGGTAGAAGTGCTCACAGGCCAGCGCGGGCACTTCGGCGCCAGCCATAGCGCCGACATCGCGAGACCAGAGCCCCGCGCAAAGCGCGATGGCGTCGCACATAACGGTTCCTTGGGTTGTCTCGACGCCTGTGATGCGGCCATTTTCTGTCAGGATGCCTGTGACGCCTGTGTTTTCAAAGAGTTTCGCGCCCAAGCCTTTGGCGGCTTTGATCAGAGCGGCGCAAACATCAGAGGGAGAGACGCGGCCATCTTCGGGCGACCAGACCGCGCCGAGGACGTCATCGGCGTTCATCAGCGGCCAGCGCTCTTTGGCTTCACCAGCGCTGATCGACTTGGCATCAATCCCGTAGGCATGGGCCAGCGCCTCTTGGCGTTTGATATGGGTCAGGCGGTCAGGGTTGGTTGCGATGGAGAGCGATCCCTTCTGGATCCACCCGACATTCTGCCCTGTTTCCTGCTCAAGCTGGCTGTAGAGATCGACAGAATACTGGATCATCCTTGTGAGATTGTGTGAGTGGCGCAGGGCACGGACCTGTGCTGCCGAGTGCCATGTCGTGCCTGATGTGAGCTTGTTTCGCTCAAGCAGGATCGCGTCGGTCACGCCCATCTTCGCGAGGTGATAGAGGGTCGAGCACCCCATGATGCCGCCACCAATGACGACGACAGAAGCGTGAGCGGGAGGATTGGCCATGAGAGTGTCCTGAGTGTCTTGGCCACGGGCGGCCAGCTTGGAGAATAATTTCACTGTTTAGGGTTTCAGAATTACAAAAATAGTCAACTGAGATGAAAAATAACGTATGTTTTTTAGGTGGGGCTCTCAGCATGGAACGAATCGCAATGGATCCGACTCTAAAAAACAAAACGATTTCACGGATTAAGCTTATGATTCCGGAGATGCCGCCGCGGTTAAAGACCGTCGCTAAGTACATTGTGGACCATACGTCGGACTTTGGATTGGATCCCATTCGGGAAACGGCGCGCAAATGCGGGGTCAGCACCTATACGCTTGTGCGCATGGCCAAGACACTCGGCTTTAACGGCTACGAAGATCTGCGTAAACCCTTTCGGCAAGCCTTGGTTTCTTCAACTGCCAGTGTCGAGCGGCCCGAGTGGATCAACAACTTGCGTGCGGGCGGGGAGCTGGGCGAAGTGAAGGCGGCGGCGGCTGTCAACACACTGGCCTTGGTGCAGCGCTCGCTAGAGCGCCAGACCCCAGAGCAGATGGAGCGCGTGGCACTGATGCTTCTGAATGCGCGCACCATATATCTG
>Ga0208673_1000207_pt1 | contig 18091 bp, 26 predicted proteins | sample ColrivemetaGS715_FD_187612 | JGI IMG/M metagenome (GOLD analysis project Ga0208673, IMG submission 187612) | Estuarine microbial communities from the Columbia River estuary - Ebb tide non-ETM metaG S.715 (SPAdes) (version 2) | ecosystem: Environmental > Aquatic > Marine > Intertidal zone >... | reverse complement strand
AGGTTGGCAGTTGTCCTATAACAACGCAAACACGGGGTGTAGATCAGTTGGTAGATCGCCTGGTTTGGGACCAGGAGGCCACAGGTTCGAGTCCTGTTACCCCGACGAAAGAATTCTTTCAGTCTCGTAGCTCAGTTGGTTAGAGCATTCGCCTGATACGCGAAGGGTCACTGGTTCGAATCCAGTCGGGACTACATTTTTTATAAATTTTAAAGATATATATTTTATAATTAAAAAAATATAAAGCGCATGTCACAGCTTAAATCTAAACAAATCTCAGATTTCAATCCGAGCGTGGATTGGACTACAGTCTCTTCAACCGAGATTCCAAACTCTAAGGACGTTAATAATACATTCGTTCCAGAAGCATCTTTAATCGTTGAAGAATTTACAAATCAAGTAATTAATGCTAAGTCAGCATGGTCTTTAACGTTATCAAACGATGTTGAAGATAATAATTCAGGTTTAGTAACCCTTTACGTTAACGGAGTAAAGTATGGTGCTGTTTCTTCAGTTTCATCTAACACTGTTAATTTTAATGTTTTAGGGTTTGATATTGAAGACTCTGATTTATTAGAAGTTCATTACGTTAAAAAACACTCAGTAGCATAATGGCTTTACATCACTTTGGTATAAAAATTACTTCAGGTGGTGCAAGCTCTCCAAGTCCGAGTCCATCACCCTCTCCAAGTCCGAGTCCATCTCCGGCACCGAGCCCTGCATCAGGTTGGTTTAATGGAATGCAAGCCGTTTCATTAAATAATACTCAATCTTGGGTAACCGGTTCGGGTAGTTCAGTTTGGTTCAGTAATAATCCAAGCGATATTGAAAACATCATGTGTGCAGCTGCAGATCCTGATAACTTGATCGCAGGAATGGGTAATACAATTGGATTTAGCTCACTTGCTGTTGGTGGATCTGTTCACCAATATGATCCAAATTATGGAGATCCTACACAAAGCGCGATCTATGGTGGCTCTCAAATCTTTGTTCTTGAATATCCTTACATTAATAACGATCAAACGTTCCATATTAATAACCCATATTATAATGATTATTATAAGAACGCTATTGGATACGAAAGAACTTACGCCGCTGTAGTAACATCTAATGGATATATTACAAGTATCAATACATTTACAACTTGTTCAGCTCCTACGTATTCTCAACCAGCAACATCCTCAAACACATACGTATTTGAAAGACTTACTGGTTTAGGATTTAACACTACTAATGGTAAAACAGACAACCAAGTTCTTAGAGATGCACAGGCTTCTGGTAATTTAATTACTAATGGAGCATGGCCAGGATTTGCTGCACTTGGTGAAGTTCAAAATGTATTAAATGAAAGTGTAAATGTTCCTTATGGTGCAGATGTTCCTGTCTCAACTTCTGTTTGGCCAACTGGATTCTTAGGAGGCATGCCAGTAGTTGGTGCTAAATTATTAGATTCTAATGGAAATGGTAAACACTATCCAAACGGTGTAATTAACTACGAGAATGGTAAAGGTTCTAACTGGTATTTAATTAGAACTAATTCTACAGGAACAATTACAAGCGTTACTATCTTATATAGACCTTCTTAAATAAGAATTTAGGTGTAGACATATACCTTGCATATTATTTATCATATAATAAAAAGACTGCTTCGGCGGTCTTTTTTTGAAACCTTTGGTTCGTGCATGATATAAATAGTGTTATTAAACATTTTAGTATAAATTAAATTCAATAATATGAAGTTTTTAACCTAAGACCATTTTATTACAAATATATAGTATATGGAAAAGGGTAAAAATCAAAAAATATCAGAAAGTTTAAAAAAACATTTTGCAGAAAATGGACACCACAACTCTGGCAAGGCCGGCTGGACTCCAACTGAAGAGCAAAAAGAAATTAAAAGAATAAAAACTTTAGAGTATTGGGATAAAAAGGGTAGAGTAACTGAAGCTCATAAAAAAGCAAGAAACAAAGCAAATGTATATGCATATAGAGCTAGAAAAAGAAACGCGATTCCACCCGACGCAAATTTAAAACTCATAAGAAAAATTTATGAGAACTGCCCGGAAGGTTATCACGTTGACCATATTCAAGCACTAGCAAGTGGTGGATTACACCATCAAGATAATTTACAGTATTTAGAAATATCTGAAAATTGTAGAAAAGGTAAAACTTCAAATTTTGATGAAAGTAGATCATTAGATTGGAGAGATTTAATATAAATCATTCCTCGGTAGCTCAGGGGCAGAGCATCTGACTGTTAATCAGAGGGTCGGGATATCGTAATTCCCCCGAGGAGCAAGTACAATTAAATTTTTAAAAATGAACATCGAAGAAGGATCAGACTATAAGAAAACTCTCGTATTAGATTCAGGTTACGTTCCAAGGAGTATTATTCCTTCTAGTAGAGCGTTCGTAATCGTTTACAAAGGAAACGCAGAAGTTGTTGAGAATCATCCTGTTCATTTTAAATTGGTTGATGAAGATCTTAAGATTAATAAACCATCAATCATTAGAATTCCAAAATACATTAATAGAGACGGTAAACATCACATTCCATTAAATCGAATGAATGTTTTTCGTAGAGATGGATGGGCATGTGTTTATTGTGGAGATAGAGATAAGCGTTCACTTACAATCGATCACGTTGTTCCACAGAGTAAAGGCGGTAAAAATACTTGGGAGAATCTGGTAACTGCGTGCAAAACTTGCAATCATAAGAAATCTGATCTTATGCCTAAGGAATTTGGAGTTGATATTGAACAACCTAGAAAGCCTCACTATTTAATGCTAATGAAGCAGTTAAATTATATTTACCCTAAATGGAAACCTTACCTACTTTTCTAGTATAAATATATTATATCGATATAATTATGGTAAACGTAGATTTATTAAATATTGAAAGTTCTCTATTCGATGCTAGAGACTTTGTGATTGAAAGCATTAATCACCCAACCTTTGATTTTCCAGAATCATTGGATTATAGAAAAGAAATGCCAACTGCATGGGATCAGGGTTCAGATGGACCTTGTTCTGCGTACGCCGCAGCAGCCATTAAAATGTGGCAAGAATACAAAGACTATGGTTCAAAAGAGGCTCTCTCACAATACTTTGTGTATAACCTTAGATCAAATTATCCACAGAAAGGTATGTCACCTCGTGATACCATGAAGATCCTGAAGGACTATGGTATACCCTATAAGAAGGAATTTAAACTTAAGTGGAAAAAACTCGAAGACGTACCACAGCCTGTGTTAGATAACGCAGCAAATCATAGAATTTTAGGTTACGCAAGAGTAATGACAATTGATGGTTTAAAGAAATCTTTATATAAGAATGGTCCAGCATATATTGCAATGCCAGTATTTAACGATTCGCCGAAATTTTGGAAACCTAGATATGGTGAAAGACAACTCGGTGGCCATGCGCTTTGTGTAGTTGGCTATAATCAAGAAGGATTTATTATTAGAAATTCATGGGGAGCTCTCTGGGCTGACAATGGCCATACCATTTATCCATATAAAGATTTTGGAGCACATTATGAAATATGGACTTCGATCGATGATAAATCTTCACAACCAGTAATTGGCGCGCGAACTCCAAAAAGAACAAAGGAAGACCGTGAAGGAATTTTAAAGAAGTTCATTGCAATCTTTAAAAATAAATCAAAATAAACAAGCCCGAGATTTTTTAGTCTCGGGTTTTTTGTTTATATTAGCTGTATAACTAAAAAATAGAAAACTAAAGTATGGAATTCAAACATCCCTGGGAAGCCAATCAACCCGCTCGTAAATCAAAAACTACTAAAGAAGAGTTTGATGAATTAGTTAAGAAAGCAACTAAAAAACTGGATAAACCTCGTCAACCTCAACAACCAAAGACATATCGAATTATTGAAGGAATTCCTCATAAGGTGGTGAATGGTAAATGGGTTCCATTAACGAAAATGTAATATGAAAAAAGGACTTAAAAGATATGTAGTAACTATGGATATGTATGTTTATGCAAGAGATGATAAACATGCAATGTCAAAGGCGAATATGATTGCAGATCGACAAGATAAACAATATTGCAATCAATGTCAAGTGCTTGATATTTATGAAATGCCATTTGGTTCTCTAATATCTCGTCCTATATTAAAATCAGAAGAGCGTTAAACAATTAATCGATTTTTAGTATAAATAATATGATTAGATCACAAACAAATACATACGATTCTTCAACGGTTGAAGCATCTACATATGATTACACTCGACAAGAATTATTTGTTACATTTAAACATGCAACTTATCTATATCTTCGAGTTACTAAAGAGGACTATGAATTATTTTGTGGTGCGGAATCACAAGGTAAGGCACTAAATCAATTTATTAAGCCTAAGTATGAGGCACAAAAACTAGAAATATACTAACAATATGGGATTTGTTACACGAACACTTCGAAAGGTGATGTACGCAACATCAACTTATGTAGATCCAAAAAAATCAGTTCTTTTAGAACTAGGAGATCAGAACGCATTTAATAATCTAACAGAACCTGAAAATCTTGAACCTTATCGAATTAAGAGTATCATGGAAGGATTCTTTAAAAAGTATCATACACTTGATTTAATAGGAGAAGATATTACAGTTACTGATTTGTCAATGTATCGCCCTAAGAAATTTAAGGCAGATATCATCACGAACATCGGGTGTTCTGAACATGTTGAGTATAAAGAAGGTCAATGGAATTGTTGGAATAATCTTCATTCTTGGTTAAAGGTAGGCGGTATCATGATTCATGAACTACCTGAACTTGGTCACTGGCCTGGTCACTGTCGATACTATGTGACTCGAGAATATTTCAAGGCTCTCGAAGATTATGGATATGAGATTTTAGAATTAGATACACATCGTTTTAATATTGGTGACTGTCTGTGGTGTGTAATTCGAAAGGTTGAAGATGTTCCATTTATGGATTTTGATACGTTCTTTACTAAGATGGAATTTACAGAAGAGGTTCCACCCGCTGGAGTAATCGAATCTAATAATCCTAAAAATCTATAAGATGTTTGCTGAATTACGTCAATTTTATAATAGAGTTAAAAGGACTATAGAGTTTTTACCTATCGTTTGGAAAGGCTTTGACTTTGATTATGGATATGCAATTGAATTATTTCAATATCAGTTGCAACGAACTGCAGAGTATTTAAATTCTAGTAAAGCTTCTACAGTAGAAGCTAAAAGAAATGCCCATCGAATTCTTACTGCAGTTACTCTAATGGACAAGGTATATAACGATGAATACGACATGACATGGATTCATCAGATTCAACAAGAATACGGTGAAAATGTATTAGATGTAAAATTTAAAAAAGTTGAAGAATCTGAATATGCTGAAATGATAGCCGAGTATGAAAGCTGGGAAAATGCAGAAGAAATTAAAATGCGCATACAAGAGCTAAGTAAATTAAGTAAAGAAAAACAAGCCAGAGCTGAAAGGTTATTGTGGCAATGGATTAATCATAATATTCGTTATTGGTGGGACTAATGGCAAAGCAAAAAGAAACATTTATTAAAAAGGTAGCGCAAGAATATAAAGAAGCTTCTCCTCAAGAAGTTTGGCTCGATGGAGTTCTTTATAATTTTATTTATGGAGTGTTAGGTGCTCTTGTAATTGTTGCTATTACAACTAGAATTGATATTGCAGTATTGCTTTCATATCTATTATATTACTTCTTTCTTGGTAAAGTTGTTAATCGTCCTAAATACGTAACAGATCTTGGAAAGTTTATTGTTTTTCCAGTTCCAACGGCTCTCGGAGCTTTTATCGGTTATAAAATTGCACCAATCTTAATTAATCTACTACTACCATGACAAAAGAAATTAACGACAGTCTCAAAGATCTTCTAGATGAATTTCATTATCATGAAGCGACAGACCGTCTGCATGTAGTTATGTCAAATATCGATGATCACCTAATTCAACATCCAGTGTGTAAATTAGATAAAGAGATCTCAAATAGAATTGAACAAGCTCAAAGTCTTCTATTTGAGGCATATCAAATGGTAGGTCAAAAAAATATTGAAAAAAAATTGTAAAAAGTTTTCACGGGTCGTTAGAATTGTTTATATTAGTACTATAATTAAAAGATAAACAATATGAAACAAGTTTTTACGAAAGAGCGAAAGTATCGTGGTGTAGCTTATCCAGCTCAAGCAACTAAATACAAAGTTGACGTTAAGCGAAATGAATCAATCTCTATTTTTGAAAATGGAGAATGTACTGCAAGCTTTAAAATGGGTGACACTGCAGAATATGGATCGTATAACTTGCATTATCTTGGACAAATCATTCAAATCTCTGAAACCTCTGTTACAATTGAAGAACCTTACAAAATGTATGGCCATGATCATGGTCGCCGCCATCGTTTGCATATGAATGAATTTTGCTGGAGAAACTCAGGTTTCGACTTAGATCGTATCAATAATTTTAATCGCGAAGAATCTTACTATATTTAATCATGAACAAGCTAGAAACACTTAAGTGCATTGAAGTAACTTCACAACGACAAGCTGATAACGGTACTATCAGTTATTTTGATCCACAAACTAAGACTTACTATAACCTTTATGAAAGTGGTTATGTTCGACGTAGTTTTGGTCGTAAGCGATGGGCTAATGGTCAATTAGGTGATGAGACAATCTATCAATTAAACCCAACTAAAACGGTTCAACACGCATTTAATCGACATGATGGATATTCATATTCGTTTAATGGTAGATCTCGAGTTATGCTAATGACACATGAAGAGCGAATGGAATGTGCTGCTCGTGCAGTAATTAACTATCGTAACACTTCTGCTAAGTATAAAAAGCGTGCAATTGAAGCAGCACAGCGTCTAAAGGAACAACGTGAGAATCGATATCTTAATATGATTATGCTCGATATTCAAGACAGTACAAATCAATATTTTGAAGGTAATCTTTCTTTCACGCAGGCAATGAATAATATTAAATCTTCACTCGTAGATGCTAATTACGTTGTAAATGCCTAAAGCTCTTTTCATTATAGCAGATCCTAATTCAGTTGGACTTTTAACTAAAAGTATATTTCCAACGATTAGATTGCTATATGTAAAGAAAGGTATTAAAACTGAAACTGTAGATTTATATAAGAGTGGATTTGATTTTATGTCTAAGGGTAATATGATTAGTAATTCATTTATTAAATCATATATACATGCAATTAAAACAGCAACCCATATTCATATTTTAACTTCAACTGCTTTAGGAGGATTTTCGCCGGCGTTTGAAGGATTTTTAGATAATGTAATAGTAGATCAATATATTTCTAAAGATAAAGACATTCAAAAGAAAACCTTTTTTCACGTATTTCATATAAACAAAAAGAAAATAAGCTTCTTTAATTTAGTATACTTGAGATTAAAGTTATTGATTATTCCTAAAGCATTTAAGAACAGTCATATTTACCAGTATGATTTAAGCATGATAAATAATAGAACTAAAGTTCTTCAGAAGCTAAGATCTAAAATTTTAAAGCACATATAATGGACGTATACGTATTTGATATAGACGGAACACTGACACCTAGTCGTCTTCGAATCGATTCAGAATTCGAGCAATTTTTCATCAATTGGATGGAAGGAAAGAAGATAGTATTTGTAACTGGAAGTGATAAGGCTAAAACAATTGAACAAATTGGAGATAATATTTGGAATAGTGCCGATGCATGTCTTCAGTCTTGTAGTAATCATATTTTTGAAGGTGGTGTAGAAACATATAAGATTGACTGGAAACCAAGTAATGAATTAATTTCTTTTCTAGAAGAACTTCTTCAAGAAACGAAATACACTATAAAAACTTCAAATCATATTGAAGAACGCATTGGTCTATTGAATTTCTCAATTGTAGGAAGAGATTGTACACAAGAACAACGAGAAGCTTATTACGAATGGGATTCTAAATCCGGTGAACGTCTTCAATTTGCACAACAAATCATGGATCGTTTTCCTGGAATCGAAGCTTCGGTGGGTGGTCAGATTTCAATCGATATTCATCCGCTTGGAGCAAATAAGAGTCAAGCAAAGGCATGGATCTTAAATAATTTTGGACAAGAATCAATTATCCACTTCTATGGTGATAAGATGTCACCTGGTGGAAATGATTATGACCTTGCTAAAGTATTACAGCAACCGCATAAAACCTATTCAGTCACAGATTGGAAGGATACAATGAAACACTTAAAAGAACAATAATGTTAGATCGTTTAAAATCATTTATCGAGGAGTCAAACTCCACAAATTCAAATACAGATAAACTTACTGTATTGAAAAATTATTCTACAGATGTTGAAGTTTGTAAAGCATTAGAATATACATACTCAATCTATAAACAATATTACGTTACTTCAGTTAACTGTAAAAAGAAAAGTGATCTAATTGCTACTACATCGAAATATACAAATCTATTTGATTTGTTAGATGCATTAAGTCTTCGTGAAATTACAGGTCATGATGCGATTGCTGCTGTAAATCGTTTTGTAAAAGATAATGAAGAATATGCAGATGTTATTTGGTCAGTAATCGATCGTAATCTTAAAACACGTTCAACAGTTACTATGATTAATAACGTTATTCCCGGTTTGATTCCAACCTTTGACGTTGCACTTGCAGAAGCGTATAATGAAAAGACCGCAAAGAAAGTCAATTTCGATGATGGTTGGTATGTTAGTCGTAAACTGGATGGAGTTCGATGCATCTGTATTGTTGATAATAATAGCGATGCTAGATTCTTTTCACGAGCTGGTAATGAATTTACAACTCTTGGTAAAATTGCAGAAGTGATTAAAAAATCAGGTGTAAAGAACATTGTATTAGATGGTGAAGTTTGTATTCTTGATAAAAAAGGAGATGAAGATTTTCAAGGTATTATCAAAGAGATTAAGCGTAAGAACCATACAATTGATTTTCCAAGATTAATTGCATTCGATATCTTGACTATTGAAAATTTTACAAATGGAACCTCTCGTAATCTATTAAATCAACGTTATCTTGCGCTCGATGCTCTTATCGATCTAAATCAAGATGCATTTGGTAATTATATCTCAATGATTTTCCCACAACGAGTTGAAGATCTTGAAGATCTTGAAGAACATATTCAAACCGCAGCTCAATTTAAGTGGGAAGGTTTGATGTTGCGTAAAGATACTAAATATGTAGGTAAACGATCAACTGATCTATTAAAAATTAAAGCATTTAAAGATGCTGAATATGTTGTAGTTGGTGTTGAGAACTCAATCAATCGCGTAATTGTTGAAGGAAAGGAAGTTGAAGAAGAGATGTTAAAGAACATTATCATTGAACATAAAGGTTGTAAAGTTCAAGTGGGTAGTGGATTTAGTCAAGAACAGCGTAGACTTTATTTTAAACACCCTGAACAAATCATTGGTAAAACAGTAACAGTGCAATACTTTGAAGAAACACATAATCAAAATGGAGGAATAAGTTTAAGATTTCCAGTAATTAAAGTAATTTACGAAACTAACCGAGATATTTAAGTATAATAGGTAATCAACAAATTTACTATGACTATAATTTTAGGTGATGGACTTCTTGGAAGTTCGGTAATTGGATTAAGTGGATGGGATTACGTTTCTAGAAGTAGAGATGGATTTGATATCAATAAAACTAAGAAGCTTAATTCACTTCTACCAAAAAGCACTAAGACAATTATAAATCTTATTGCAAATACAGACACCTATAGTACTGACATCGATGCAATGTTTCAGACTAATTATAGAGCTGTGGTAAATCTTGTTGATTTCTGTAATGAAAAGGATATTAAACTTGTGCATTTTTCAACTGATTACGTATATGAAAAATCAGTTAGTAATGCTAAAGAAACCGACAGGGCTATTCCTACAACTCCGTACGCAATGTCTAAGTTACTTGCAGATGAGTATATTATAAAACATAGTAAAAACTATTTGATTCTTAGAGGAGCTCAGAAGGTAGATCCTTTTCCTTATGAATCGGCATTTACTAATCTAATTGGTAACTTTGATTATCCTGATACGATCGCTGAAATAGTTATTGCTATGGTAATCAACGGTGCTACTGGTGTTTATAACATTGGTACTCCAACTAAATCTATGTTTGATTTAGCTAAACGATCCAATAGAAACGTTAAAGCAGCGGTCGCGCCAGATCATTTTCCAAAAGACGTTACAATGGATTTAACTAAAATGGAAGAATTTTTAAAGGACAGATACGAAAATGATTAATCCAGAAATCCACGTAGCATCAGAAGCTCTTTCAGCTGCTTACCTGAATGCTGCCAATTACCCAAATATCGTATTCGATAATTTCTTAGATCCAACTGTATTAATGGCGGTTTCTAGGGAAGGTAAATTCTTAACTGAAAATATTGAAACAGAAGGATGGCGCTTTGGTAAAGGCGATGAACATGCGGATCAAGTCTTAAAAAGAGGTATTCGAGAAATTAGTTCAATGACACCTGTTATGGAATTAGTATGTGCATATATGAATAGCGATGAATTCGTTGGAGTAATGAGACGATTAACGGGTATTCCAGATCTTGTAGCGGATTGGGGTTTTGAAGGTGGTGGTTTTCATGTAACTTATCCTGGAGGAAAACTGGAAATACATCATGACTTTAACTACAAGGACGATATGGGTCCACAACGAATGTATCGTAAGGTTAATGTATTGATTTATCTGAATGAGGAATGGGAAAAAGAATGGGGTGGTTCTTTAGAACTTTGGACAAAAGAACTCAATGGTCCATTTAAAACAATCGATCTACTCTATAATAGAGCAGTTGTATTTAATATAGAGGATGCGCCACATGGTCATCCAAAACCTTTAACCTGTCCATTGAAAGAAAGTCGTAGAAGTTTAGCGTTCTATTATTATAGTCCAACGCCACCAGATAATCAATTGTACGACCGTGCATATTGGTTACGAGATAATAAATTAGTTTAAAATATTAAAGTGTCAAAGAAAAGTAATTTAACGGTTTGTAGTAGTTGTCTTGAAGATTTTAACACTAAAGAATTATATATTGTAAATAAACCAATGCGACATGGCGACATATCTTATGGATTTTATAGAACAGTATATTGTGAGGAATGCGTTAAAAAAGAAGAAACATATCACTCTATTCATTCGGAACCTAAAAAGAAATAATTTAGCTAAAATATTTAAATATTTTTGAAACTAATTAAAACAAACAAGTATAAATATCAAATTAAAATTAGAAACAATGGTACAAGAATTAATTAATCAATTAAATGAAGTTCTAACAGAAGTAAGCTCTGATGTTGAGAAGTTCGATACTAAAGGTAATAAAGCTGCCGGAACTCGTATCCGTAAAGCAATGCAAACTATTAAAGCTCTAGCACAAGACGTGCGAACAGGAGTATCTGAGGCTAACAAAGCTTAAAGTAAAAGGATATATACCTTGTCTTCCAATTAAGACGTTAAAGAAATTGGGATGGGGATGTAACTCAGTTGGCTAGAGTGTCTGCCTTGCACGCAGGAAGTCGCGAGTTCGAGTCTCGCCTTCTCCACTAGAGGATCAGATTAATTTCTGGTCCTTTTCTTTCTTAAGATCCTCTGATTTCAAAGATATAGTTTGTTTGTAGTTAATCGAATTGTATTTGTTCAGAGGATCTTTTTTGTTAGATATATAGTATAACTACAAACAATAACTATATAATATGTACATTTACAAAATCACAAACCAGCTTAATGGTAAGGCATATGTTGGCCTTAAAACTTTAACAGTTGAAGAAAGCACAGATTATTATGGATCTGGTAAGCTAATTCAACTTGCTATTGAAAAATATGGCAAAGAAAACTTCACCAAAGAAATCTTAGAAAGAGGCGTTGATAGCTTTGATGAGCTATGTTCTCTTGAAAGGCATTACATTGTATTACATGATACTAAAATTAATGGTTATAATATGACTGATGGTGGATTAGGAATGTATGGCTATACTCCGACTGAAGAACATCGAAAGAACATGAGCGACTCAATATCTGGAGAAAAACATCCACAATATGGTACTAAATTATCTGATCAAAGAAGAAAGGAGCTTAGTGAAATTGCTAAAAAGAGAAAAGGAAGGCCAGTTTCTGAAGAAACCAGAAAAAAGATTGCCGAATCTATGAAGGGCAAGAGAAACGCTGCTAAAAATAGGCTTAATTTTTAGATTAAAATAATTCATTTCCATACTTTTCATAGTCCTAGATAAATTTTTGTAAAAAAGTTTGTCTAGGATTTTTTTATGTCAGAATTTTTGCTTATATTTATAGAGTATTAATAATTAAAACAAAACAAAATGAAAAATTACTTATTTATTATCGCTGCTCTAATTTCCTTTAATTCATTTGGACAGGTGTGGAATCAAATTTATATTTCTACCGTTGAACGTAACTTAGAACTTTTAGTTGGAGAAAAAGTATATCCAGCCGACCTATCAGAAGGCTCACAACAATATGGATATCTAGATTTCTATACTTCACTTGATAAAAAAAGACATGTTAATGCTAAAAAAACAGAATATAAATCTCCTTATTCTCCTTTAAACAGAACTGAATTTATAGTTAATTCTATAATTGAGACATATCCTAAATATATGTTAGAATTAAAAAATGTCGCGACAGGTGAACTTATTTATTTTGAACATTCGACACTTGGATCTAGCTCTGAACTAGCTCTTTTTGAAGTGCCGTCTGGTTTATATGCTTCTCAAATATCAGTTGATAAGGATAGACTTGAAGATAAGATAACTTATCGAACTCCATATGATGAATATGTAAGTTTTGTAAAGGTAGTCCGAGGTGAAGAATCTATAATCTATCTAAGTCTTTCAACATATGGCAGTACACTAAATGTTTTAGAAAAAGGAGCTACAATTCTATTCACAGACGGTACTAAATTAGAATTCCCAGACATTGAAATACGCACTAAAGCGCATACCAGAACAAATCTATCAGGATATGATTATAGTATTTTTACAAGATTGACCGAAGAAGAAATAGAAATGTTTAGTACTAAAACAGTAGAATATTTTAAATTATATGTATATGATAGAGAAATTAATAAAAATGAAGGCATAAAGTATAATGCGTATATGAATATTCTTAGGTAATTATACTAGTTTCAAAAGAAACTTTATTAAAGACCGTCTAGTTGGCGGTCTTTTTTTGATATATAAGAATAAACCACCGAACTATAATGGCACAATTAAAAATTAAACAAATTGCAGATTTAACTCAAACGTTAGATGCAATAACAGGCGTTGTAACAGTTGTTGAAACTTATTCTACGCAGGTTTCTACAGGAGATACTGGAATTTTATTACAATTTGAAGCAAGAGAACGTGAAGCTGTTCAAGTTCACATCAATGGTTTAAAAACCACCTCTGTTTCTTGGAAAAAAGACGGAGCTACTGTTACAGAAACTTCTTTAGATGCGGGTTCAGAACTGGTATTTGATTCAATTGAAGCTGGTTTCGAATTACAATCAGACGATATCGTTAAGATTACTTATGAATACTTAGCGGGCGGTGCAGTAACATATACTTCATCAGGTGTTCAAACAGGACCACAAGGTGCGCAAGGTTTCCAAGGAGCGGCTGGTTCTGGCATTTCAGGAGATACTTTGAACATTAGTAATATCAACGTAACTAGTGTTGAATTGAATGGAGTTGAAGTATTAGGAATTGATCAACTTGGTCAAACATTTGTGGATGTAGATGAAATGTACGTAGGTGCTAATTCTATTTATGTTAATGGTAAAAAAGTAATTGAAGATTCTTCAGATACTATAAATATTACAACAGATGAAGGTCAAAATCTTACTGTTAAAACTTTAGGAGCAGGTATTTTACAGTTCTCAGCTGGAGAAGGCGGTATTAATATCACATCAGACGGTGGAGTTACATTAAATACTGATATAATTGTTAGCTCTAATAAAACTATTTCTGGGTCAAATGCAATTGAAGGTCTTCAATTAGGTAAAACTAAAATGAGAGGAGATCTTTTCCTACCTGATCAAACTAAATTATATTTCCATGATAGTGATTCACCTATCCAAACGTTTATCGCAGCAGATACAAATGCTCCTGAGAATCTAGAAATTCACGCCGATAATGATATTAACTTAAGAGCTGATAATAGAGTTTTAATTAATGGTAATCCGGTGTTTGATTCTACAGGTGCTTGGATTGGTGGTTCCTTAGGTACGGGTTCTACAGGTGCTCAAGGTGCTCAAGGTGTTACCGGTGTGATGGGCGTACAAGGTTCCCAAGGTACACAAGGTAACCAAGGTTTACAAGGAGATCAAGGTGCAATTGGTGCACAGGGTACTAGAGGTAATCAAGGTAACCAAGGTCTTGCGGGAGATCAAGGTGCCCAGGGTCAAGGTACACAAGGTCCTCAAGGCGCTACTGGTCCAGTCGGTCCGGCTGGAACAGGAGGCGGAGCAGGTACACAAGGTCCTCAAGGCCCAGAAGGTCCTTCAGGTATAGCTGGCGACCAAGGTACTCAGGGTAATCAAGGTCCAGAAGGTCCTTCAGGTGCAACCGGTAATCAAGGTGCTACTGGAGCAACAGGTGTACAGGGTACTAGAGGTAATCAAGGTTTCCAAGGTGATCAAGGCTTCCAAGGAACACAAGGTATTCCTGGAGGATCTGGTCCAATCGACGCACAGTGGAAATGGAGTACTGCAACTACTCCTAATTCGGGTTACGTTACTTCTTCTACCGCAACTATGCACGCATCTTCAATTACAGGTTTAACTTTTCATCAATATGATAGCACGGGTATTAATAGAGAAGCTACACTAGATTCTGTAGGTGCAGGTTCCGTGATTAATCTTTCTACGTTTGGTGCGCCATATATTGGTGTTTCTGAATATACGGTTACTTCTGCAATAAAAATAGGTTCTTATTGGACATTTACGGTAACTAACAACTCTACAAATGGAACAGTTAATCCTCCGGTAGATCATTTAATTTATACAGAAATGTCTATCATTCCTAGAGTTATTAATGGAGATCAAGGTACTCAAGGTACTCAAGGTAATCAAGGTCCTGAAGGTCCTTCAGGTATAACTGGCGCCCAAGGTACTCAAGGTAATCAAGGCCCAGAAGGTCCTTCAGGTGTAACTGGTAATCAAGGTGCTACTGGAGCGACGGGTGCACAAGGTACTAGAGGTAATCAAGGTCTTGTGGGAGATCAAGGTACTCAAGGTCAAGGTGTACAGGGTCCGCAAGGTGCCTTTGGTCCAACAGGTCCAACAGGAGCTCAAGGTCTTAAGGGTGATCAAGGTCTTAAGGGTGATCAAGGTCAAGGTGTACAGGGTCCGCAAGGTGCCTTTGGTCCAACAGGGGCTCAAGGTCCAGTAGGTCCAGCTGGAACAGGAAGCGGAACAGGTGCACAAGGATATATAGGTGCTCAAGGATATATAGGTGCTCAAGGTTTTAGAGGTCCACAAGGATATGCAGGAGGAAGTGGAGGATTAACAGCTCAAAAGATAACTATGAATGCAAATGGAGGAGGAATTTCATGGTATTCATATGTTCCAGAAAGACATGACACTACAGTATCAGTCAATCCCGCATATTCAACTAATCAAAACTTTCCAACAACGCATAACTATAATTTAACAACTGTTGGAAATGATCTTAGGATATCTACACAATATACTACAGCTGCAACACCGCAAGGAACATGGACTAATGAGTATTATCTTAACATAACTTCAGCACATGTAATTAATGTCGTAGATCCGAACATGGAGTATGTTGTAGGTTCTTTAAGAGGGTTTGGTAGAAATCTTAATTTAACGTTTGGTGCAAACACAGGCAATAATGCAAATGCTCAAGTGAACGATCAAAATGTGAATGAATTTGTATTGTTTGGAATAAAAAATATATCAAACGCAGATCCAACATTACCAAAATATAGAGCTATTTTGTTGGATACAACATCGCCTCTTAATAATTTCTATTCTAACTACGGTGAGTTTGGAGTTGTCTCTTCGAAAACGCCAGGTGATACGGTGAGTTTAACAGATTGTATAGCTATTGGTATATTTTATATGAACAATAATGGAGAATTAGACGCTGTAAGCAAGTACGACGTTGATCACAATGCCGGTATACCGGTAGCAGATCAATATACTGCATCTTTTACATATAATCTAATCTAAACTTAAATTCTTTTATGGCCCATCGAAAGATGGGCCTATTTTTTCTAAGTAATGAAACTATTGTTGAAAATCGTATACAAGATTACATAGCAACTCAAAAAAAATGGGGTTATATAAGTAAACTAGCTAACAAGTGGGAAATTAGTCACACACAAGTTAGAAGGTTTTTGAAACAAAATGGTTTATATTAGTATAAACTATAGAAGGAATACCAACAGTACTTACTTCGCTTCCCATTAGAACAGCGCGCTTAGAGTAAGTCTTTTACGGGAACAAGTGGTTGCAAACGCTTATTCCCAACAATGCGAAAGTAGCTCAGTTGGTAGAGCATCACGTTGCCAACGTGAGGGTCGCGGGTTCGAATCCCGTCTTTCGCTCAAATAGGACTATGATAGAAGCAGACAAATCCTAGGGTCATAAGTCTTCATTTCTAAGTCCTAAGCATAAGTCTAAATGACTATAAAAAATGGCTGCCAGTCGAGTTATTGGTCTATGGTGTAACGGTAGCACAAATGGTTTTGGTCCATTTAGTTGAGGTTCGAATCCTTGTAGGCCAACAAAAGATCTCTTATGAGATCTTTTTTTGTTTAGTCTGAAACAAAAGACGCATATATAATATAATTACTAACATTTAATATAAATCACTATGCAAAAAATCGGTATCGTTGGTCAAGGATTCGTTGGATCAGCTGTTTACGAAGGGTTTAAAGACCACCATGAAATTTTACGTTATGACAAATATAATTCAGATCGTTCTGACACAGATCTAGAAGGATTGGTACAAAATTGCGATGTTATTTTCGTGTGTGTTCCAACTCCTATGATTGCTGAAACAGGTGAAGCTTCAATTCACATTGTTAAAGAAGTTGTTGAAGATATTGATCTTATTGCGTCTGATTACGATAAAACACCGACACTTGTTGTTAAATCTACAGTTCCACCTGGAACCATCGATTACTTAAACTCACAGACGGAGTATGCAGAAGTTACATTCAATCCTGAATTCTTAACTGAAGCTAATGCTATTAACGATTTTAAGAATCAAAACCGTATTATCATCGGTACTTCTGATGATTACGATGCTACCGAGGTTGTTAATGTTTTTGCTAAAGTATTCCCAAACGTATATACTGTAGTTTGCGATGCTCGAGAAGCTGAAATGTGTAAGTATGTTATCAACACCTTCCTTTCTGTTAAAGTTTCTTTTGCAAATGAAATTTATAATATTTGCGATGAATATGGAATCGATTATGATAATGTAACCGATCTTGCTAGACTTGATACTCGTCTTGGTAATTCACACTGGATGGTTCCAGGTCCTGACGGTGATCGTGGTTTTGGTGGACATTGTTTCCCTAAAGATTTACAAGCATTGGTTCACATTGCTACATCAGTGGGTCAACATCCAAATGTTCTTAAAGCAACTTGGAAAACAAACAATCAGGTTCGTATGAATCGTGATTGGGAAAAACAAGAAGGTCGTGCTATCATTAGTAAATCTTCAACTAAACCAAAATCTCTTTTTGCTAGACTATTTAGTTAAACTTTTTGAGAGTGAAGTATATAAATAATATGAAAGACATACTATTATTCTGGCCAAGATTCATGCAAGAAGCTTGGTTCAATCTAAAATACTATCGCGCAGTAAAATCGATTCAGTCTGAACTTGAAGAAGCAAATCTTCGAGTTGACTGGATTGGTAGAATTTACACTGTCATCAATTTAGAGGGTGATATTACAAAACAACCCGAAGTACTTCAACAATCTTATGTATTTCAACAACTAGGACCTATTAATACTATTCTAGTTAAATACGGTTTATCAAACGATGCATTCCCTGAAATCACAAGA
>Ga0208673_1000052_pt1 | contig 42950 bp, 35 predicted proteins | sample ColrivemetaGS715_FD_187612 | JGI IMG/M metagenome (GOLD analysis project Ga0208673, IMG submission 187612) | Estuarine microbial communities from the Columbia River estuary - Ebb tide non-ETM metaG S.715 (SPAdes) (version 2) | ecosystem: Environmental > Aquatic > Marine > Intertidal zone >... | reverse complement strand
CGTATTTGGGTTGCCCATCCATTTCTTCACTTGCTTCTCATAGAATGGCAAAAAGTCATCAAACTGTGAACTGCGTTTGATGCCAAATTTTCCTGCCAATCTATCCAACTGCCGGTTTGCAGCAATGGATCGAGCCAAGGTTTCCATGTCTTTATTGTGTCGTTTCTCCATTTCATCTCTTGGTGGATTGTAGAGATACATATCGAGGTATTCCCACCTGGTAATTTTACCACTTTCGGGATGCACAATTGGTGGATAATGATCAAGGTAAAGGCTGACCCGGCCTGTTTTTAACGGACGCATTCTAAGTGTAACTCGCATAACTATTTGGATTTTAAAAGATTATCTAATTCTTCACGGAGGATCAAGCGGCGCGTTCCAATCGTAATCGTTTTGATTTTATTGGTTTTATACATGCGCATAACTGTCCATCGGGAGATTCCGAGCAACAAACTCACCTGTTCTATGCTTAAAACCTCTCGGGCTTGAAGCAGTACAACTGGGGCGGTTAATTCACTCTTCACTACTGCCTTACTTTGGAGTAGTTTTTCTTGTCTTTTGTTCTCTTTATAAGCCTTTGAGGCACATTTTAAAGAGCAATAAAGTGTGGTGCTTTTTCGCGCCACAAACGCTTCTTGGCAGAAAACGCAGATTTTTGGATAAGGGTGTTTACTAGCAGTCATTGTAATTTGGCCGTTATGTAGCACCTTGTAGCAGGATGTAGCTACAAGGTGCAGGGTGTTGCAAAAAAAATTTCTACGTTCTGAATTTGTTGCTGACATGTTGCTCAAAATATCTGGTGTACAGGTGAGCAACAAAAGGGGTGCAAAACGCCCCAAAAGACGAAAAATGACAGTTGAGCTAAAAACGCAAAAAACCCTTGACTAGCAAGGGTTTCAGTTATCTTTTGTTATGGATTGTTATCGTTGTTTATCGGCGTTTATTTGCCGATACAAAACTTACTAAAAATAGTACCCAAAATATCTGTATCTACATCGATTTGGCCTGTGATTTGACCGAGTTGGCGCATGGCTTCGCGGATGTCCATGGCGATGAAGTCGGCAGTGGTTTGGCCATCGAGGCCTGCTTGGGCGCGGTCTAGGGCGGCGGCAGTTTGTTGGAGGGCGGCATGGTGGCGCGCATTGGAGACGATGGTGTCATCTTGGATGCTGAAGTCGCCGAGCACGAGTTTGACTAATTTTTCTTTGAGTTCAGAAATACCGGTACCGTTGAGGGCGCTGATTTGGAGTACTTCTTGCTGATTTAGATTGGTAGAATTCGCTAGGTCGGCTTTGTTTTGAATGAGCAATATGTGTTTATCCGGGTGAAGGGTGAACAAAGATTGCACCCATTCATGGGTTTCTTGGAGGTTGGTGAGGTCGCCGGAGTCGGCCAAGCAAATAACAATTTTGGCTTGTTCTATTTTTTGCTGCGAACGCTCAATACCCAGGGCTTCGATAGTTTCAGTGGTTTCTCGGATACCGGCTGTGTCGATGAGTCGAAACTGAATGCCTTCTATATTGAGTACTTCTTCAATAACGTCGCGAGTAGTGCCAGCTATATCAGAAACGATAGCGCGTTCTTCGCCGAGTAGTTGGTTGAGTAGGGTGCTTTTGCCGGTATTGGGGGCACCAACAATTGCTACTGGAACGCCTTGTTTGATGGCATTGCCAAGTTCAAATGAAGCAGCCAAACGGCGCACCATTTGCAAAACGGAGGCTACTAATTGTTTGAGGGAGCTGCGGTCTGCAAACTCAACATCTTCTTCGGCAAAATCGAGCTCGAGCTCGATGAGGGCGGCAAAGTTAATGAGTTGTTCGCGGAGCTGTTGGAGTTCTGAAGAAAAACGGCCGCGCAATTGTTGCAAGGCCACTTGGTGGGCTTGCTTGGACTGCGCGGCAATGAGGTCTGCCACGGCTTCGGCCTGCGAAAGGTCTAGGCGGCCATTTAAAAATGCCCGCTTCGTAAATTCGCCAGGCTCGGCAAAGCGGCAACCGAGCTCGACCAAACGCTGCAATAATAATTGCTGGATATACGGAGAGCCATGGCAGGCCAACTCAACACTTTCTTCGCCAGTGAAACTCTTACCGTGATCGAATAGCGTTACAAGTACTTCATCTAGACGCTCGCCGCTGTCGCTGAGCATCCAGCCTAAATGCACGCTGTGGCTAGCTAATGCAGACAAATCTTTTGAAAATCCTTTCGAAACCAAGGCTTTTACGCCTGCGCCACTGACGCGAATAACGGCGATGGCTCCCATACCATTGGCTGTCGCTAGAGCGCAAATAGGGTCCTGGTGAATGTCTTGCATGTGACAAAGTTACGAATAAAAAATCCCTACCTTTGCCTTCAAAATCAACAGTTATGTCACTTCAAGCAGAAATCAAAGATATCTTGGGTCAATTTGGCATCCAAGAAAACAATAGCGGTGCTTCTACGGGTACCGAATGGATCAAAACTACAGGGGCAAGCATCGCCTCTGTATCTCCAGTAGACGCACAAGTTATTGCGAACGTTACGATGGCTACCGAGGCTGAGTACCATCTGGTTATTGACAAAGCACAAGCAGCTTTTGTAGAATGGCGCAAAATACCTGCTCCAAAACGCGGCGAAATCGTGCGTCAGTTGGCTGAGCGCATACGCTTTTACAAAGAACCACTAGGTAAACTCGTTTCCTACGAAATGGGCAAGTCTTTACAAGAAGGCCTTGGAGAGGTACAAGAAATGATAGACATCTGCGATTTCGCAGTTGGTTTGTCTAGACAACTTTATGGCCTCACCATGCACTCCGAGCGTCCTGGTCACCGCATGTACGAGCAGTATCATCCGCTCGGAATTGTCGGCATCATCTCTGCGTTCAACTTCCCGGTAGCCGTTTGGAATTGGAACACCGCCCTTGCATGGGTTTGTGGAGACGTTTGTGTTTGGAAACCATCTGAAAAAACACCACTTACTGCCATTGCGTGTCAGCGCATTACTGAAGAAGTATTTGCTGCCAATGGCGTTCCGGAAGGCGTTTCTGGCCTTGTAATCGGCGATGGAGAAATTGGTAAAATCATGGCAAAAGACACCCGCGTTCCTCTTATTTCTGCGACAGGATCTACGCGTATGGGCAAATCAGTAGGTGAATCAGTTGGGCAACGATTGGGTCGTTCCCTTTTAGAATTAGGAGGCAACAACGCTATCATCATTACCCCTACCGCTGATCTTAAAATGGTCGTGCCAGGTGCTGTATTTGGTGCAGTTGGTACTGCAGGGCAGCGTTGTACTTCTACGCGCCGCCTCATCATCCACGCTTCTATCTATGACAAAGTGACCGAAGCACTTACTTCTGCCTACAAGCAATTGAGTATTGGTAACCCACTAGACCAAAATAACCACGTGGGTCCACTCATTGATCAAGATGCCGTCAATAATTACCTCAGCGCTATTGAAGCAGCCAAAAAAGAAGGCGGTAAAGTTTTGGTAGAAGGAGGGGTATTGAGTGGCCCAGGCTATGAGTCGGGTTGTTATGTAAAGCCTTGCATCATTGAAGCTGAAAATCATTTTGCGATTGTTCAGCATGAAACTTTTGCTCCAATTTTGTACGTTATGAAATATACAGGAGATATCCACGAAGCCATTGCCATTCAGAACGGCGTACCACAAGGGCTTTCTTCTGCAATCATGACAAACGACCTGAAAGAATCAGAAGCGTTCCTTAGTGCAGCAGGTTCAGATTGTGGCATTGCCAATGTGAACATCGGAACTTCTGGTGCAGAAATTGGCGGTGCTTTTGGTGGTGAAAAAGAAACGGGCGGCGGCCGAGAGTCGGGTTCTGATGCCTGGAAAGTTTACATGCGTCGCCAAACTAATACAATCAACTATTCTGATTCCTTGCCACTTGCTCAAGGCATCAAGTTCGATTTATAAATTATGCTTATTGCAATCTAAAGGGGGCTAGTTGTCCCCTTTTTTTGTTTTGTGCTTGACCAACAGAAAACGGGCTGAGATAAAGAAGCTATTGCTATTGAATGTAGAATTATCCAAGGCATAAAATGGCGCTAGTATATACAATCCGGTTTGTACATGCAGCTGCCAAACTTTGATGCCCACACTTGGGCAAACGCCAAAACGCAACTGCTTGAGATCAGTGCGCACGGCTGCACCTAAACCATAGGTGAGATCAAAATTACCTGTTCTTCGCCAAATTCCTAAATCGTAACCCAACACCGGGTTCAGACGGGAAAAGTCATATGTAGCATTGAAGCCATGATGTATGGCTGTAGTATTTGACTGTAAAAACCCTTTTTTATTTTTACTTTGAAGTTCCCAACCATACTCGAAGGTATAAAACCTTCCGCTTTGTAAGCCAAAGTAGGTGCCGCTTTTAAAAGTTTTACTTTGTATAGGCAATTCCATTGCTGTACTCGAAAAGGCAATTGTCAGCAGCAGAGTGAGCACGTAATTCTTTTTCAAACTCATTGCTTTTGATCTTGTCTGGACTCCTCTTTAAAATTCAATTTATCTTTGGCTTGTTGCAAATAAGCATCAAAGACCACTCCTTCACTTATTTTTGGCAACGTATTTTGAAGCATATTCGTATAAAACGGTACCGCCATCGATTGGTTACGAGTTTGAGCCGAAATAAATTTTTGCTCCCTATCATTTGCCATTACAAACAACAAAAGCGTACCAACCAAGTACATCCATTGTAAAACTCCCAAAACTGCCCCTGCGATATGATTCAGGATGGAAAGCTTGATAACCTTCAAAGCGGTCTCTAGCAGTTTGCCTCCAAAATAAATGGCAGCACCAATACCTAAAAAAAGAACCAAAAAGCTCAGCGGCATTAGTGTTGTTTTATCCCACTTTAGATTTTTCATTCCCCATTCTACTACGATGTCCGTAAGTTGAAAAGCGGCATAAAGGCCTACTACAATTGCCAACAACATAAACAAAGACATGATCAGGCCGCGTTTATAACCCTTGTAGGCGCCATAGGCCAGTGGAGTAAAAAGAAAAAGGTCGAAAAGATTCATGGCCGAAAATTAAGAGAAAGTTTGTAATCTTGCGCTATGCTTAGCCCTTTCAACGACGAATATTTCATGAAACAAGCCTTTCAAGAGGCTTTGAAAGCATTTGAATCCGACGAAGTACCAGTTGGTGCCGTTATTGTTTGCAAAAACCAAGTGATTGCTCGAGGTCACAATCTTACGGAACAACTAACAGATGTCACTGCACATGCTGAAATTCAAGCTATCACTGCAGCCGCTCAATATCTTGGGGCTAAATACCTCAAAGAATGTACGCTCTATGTTACTCTAGAGCCTTGTTGTATGTGTGCTGGGGCGCTTTATTGGTCTCAAATAGACCGTGTAGTATTTGCTGCACGCGATGCCAAAAGAGGTGCAAGTGCAACCGGAACGAGCCTTTATCATCCAGCAACAATCGTTGAAAATGGGATCATGGAGGCCGAAGCGAGCCAATTACTCAAAGATTTTTTTGCTCGAAAACGTTAATCGTAGAGGGTATCGTGCAAAATTTCTAAGGTCTTGTCAATATTGAAATTTGCCAAGTGAATACCGGCGTATTGAATCAAGATACGCAATCCTTCTTTTTGAATTCGGTTAGAAAAATGGTATTCCTCAGTTGGCCAAAATTGAACTATAAGGTAATCTAACATAGCTTGGTCTTGGACACAAGTAGAATTATCGGCAATTGCATGGCTAAATCGACCTGTATTCATGTCAAAAACACTGAAGCCGTCCTCATCTTTGAGTGGTGTATACCCTAGAATCATTAGGTATTGTGCCAAAAAGGAGCCTGGAAATTCACGGACTTGTTCCATTGTTTCAAGTCTCAATAATTGATCACGAATAAAATAAAAAAGTGTTGGATCTGCTCCCTGGAAACGCAAAGTTTGTTGCAGAATATCTGTCATGAAAAATACCAACAGTACTTTTTGAGGGCGCTCATATATGGCTAAAGGCGTCCAGGCAAAGTCTAATTGATTGATGATCCCTAACTCTGACTCAGGACGTTTAAAATAACTCAGCTCATATAGACCCAAAAGGTTAAGTGCTCTGCGTTTTTTGAGTGCTCCTTTGAATACAAAAGACTGAAACCCACGTTCAAGGGTATAAAAGTGCAAAACCAAACTACTCTCCGAGTAAGTTTGCTTATCGATGAGTATACCTAGCTCTTTTGCTTTCAAGATGATAGGGGATCTTAGGCAAATACCTTGATCTTGGCATCAACCTCTGTAAGTTCGGACCAAGTTCCCATATAGGTAACAGCTCTTACTTTACGATTATCTATCCAGACGTATTCTTGTCCGTCTTTGATGCGTGGTTTATCCATTACCAAGCCATGATATTTGAAGCCATTTTCTTTTAACCAAACTTCAGTGACTTCTTTGTCTTTGGCCTCCCTCGCTGTAAAAAAGGTAATGATATTTCCTTCATCATACCAATTATTGATAACCTCCCTTGAATTAGGAAAAACTTTTGCCATGGGATATAAATGACTTTCTTCATTTTTAATGTCGTCGCAGATGGTTCCATCAATATCGATGAGGAAAATTTTAGTGGGATTCTCTTCCTCTAGATGTAACTTTGCAACAACTGCATGCTGAATTTTAGTTTGATCACTTACTTTACAATTAGGTTCAAGCTCAAAAACAACCTCTGAGCCTTCACTCACGGCATAGCGGCCACTAACAATCTTTTTGATTGATAAATCACTCACCTTGTAAGCGCCATTTTCCGATTCAATAAACCATCCTTCTTCGCTATTTGGAAGCTGTGGATCGACGAGTTGATAACTTAAAATTCCCTTCATAACCTGTAATAAAGTACAAAGTTAGCAGGAATTTATAAGCTGCTATTTCGTACGTGCCCTAAAGTCTATTTTATAATAGAAAATCGGGAAGAAGCCCAATTGGGTTTTTTCTGCAAACGGCTCAAAGTTAGGATTGTTGAGTTCCTGAGGCGTTAATGCAGGTTTGTAAGCTAAAGTTAAAAGGTTTTTAGTGCCCAAAATATTGACCAAATCTAAACCAAATTCATGGGTTACGCGGTCGGCGTTTTTGCGCCAAGAAATTTTGAGGTCGGCGCGGAAGTAATCTCTGAATTGTCGGTCATTGAACATGGAATCCATAAAGATGATTTCTTTTGCTGCATTGGTAGCTGCAATATCCACAAAGCCATAGCGCTTACCGCCGGCTGCAGTTACCTTACCGCCAATACCGATAACACTGCGCTCCCCTACTTTAAATTCTTTCCCACCAAGGAAATTCACCACATAGTTGCCGTTATAGGAGGTATTGCGCCAAACCATATCACTGCCGCGATATTGAGAGTTGTAGACTGTGCCTGAGAACAAGAAGAAGAATGTTTTATCAAAATATTTTTGAATAGTGAGCTCTAAACCATAATTATAACCGTCTCCCGTATTTTGAAGTTCATCCATAAACAAGCGAGAAAAGCCACTACCGACATTGATCATGGAGAAAGAGGATGGCGCTACTGTTACAGGAATGTTATAAAGATATTGGTAGTAAGCCTCTGTTTTGACATTAAAGCCTTTGTTGAAAGATTTCTCATAACCAATACCCGAGTGTGCACTTCTAGAGAAATCCATATTAATATTACTATTTGGGTTAGATACCCCTGGAAGCACCTTGTAGGCGTATGTGTAGTATGGTTGAATCATGCTATGTAATCCACCACCTACAGAAATGGCCTGACCATTCCCCATGCGGTATTTCCAGCCCATGCGTGGCTCAAATGGGCTTACACTATTGGTAAGTGTAAAATATTGTGCATGTATTCCAGCTGTGAAATCCATTTGGTCTGAAATGCGCCATTTCCACTGTACAAATGGCTGAATGAGTGCAGCAGTGCCTTGATAGTCCCAACGCAACTCAAATTGATCAGGCACATCTAAGTCAAATAAACAAGAATCTAAAAAATTCATAGAAATCAAGTCAAAGCTCAAGCCTGCTTTTAATAAATGTTGTTTATTGAATTTGTGATTTAGAGCAGTATATCCGCTGATTTTTTGGACTTTGAAATCATAGGCCATCATTGGATATAGTGTATCAAAAATAATTTCTTGAGTTGGTGTATCTAGACGACGATTACGTAAATAATTGTGGTCTGTTTGCTGGTTTTCTTGACTGTAGGCTAAGGTAGATGAGATAAAAGTTTTCTCGCTTAAACTCTTTTTGTAATTCAGTCCTGACGTGACCATACTGGTACCAAAATACTGGTCGCGATCTCCCTCACCGTACAGGTCTTCAGTATATGCTTTGAAACCGGAAATTTCAATAGCAATATCCGAGTTTCCACCCATACCAAAAAGAGCCAGCTGGCCACCATTCTTAAGAACCCAATTGAATTTAAATGCGCCGTCGAAATACATCGGAATGGCATCAGTACCTAAATTAATATTCAATTTTTGAAAGATAGTGAGCGTAGAATAACGACCCATTACCAAATAACTTGACTTGCTGTTTTTGCCCAATGGCCCCTCTGCTAAAAACTCGGTGCCTAATAAGCCAAACTGACCCGTAAATTCGTGTTGATTATTGTTTCCATTTCTAAGTTTGAGATCAAAGACTCCGGATAAGCTGTTTCCATATTCTGCTGGGAATGCACTCATAAAGAAATCAGAGTTGCCAAGGATCTTATTGTTAAGGAGCGAAACAGGACCTCCAGATGTGCCGGAAATTGCAAAGTGATTAGGGTTGGGGATATCAATTCCTTCTACACGGTAAATGACCCCAAGAGGCGAATTTCCTCTTACAACAATGTCATTACGAGAGTCATCAGCCCCATTTACTCCGGCAAAATTCGAAGCCATACGAGCTGGATCCATGCGCGAACCCGGGTAACGATTGGTCTCTTCAACACTAAATTGCTGTGCTGATAACACCGCCATTTCATTGAGAACTTCACCTTGTTTGCGGCCTACTACACGAACCTCTTGCTGATCGGAAACCTTTTCTTGCAATGGAATTTGAACGATGAGCTCTCTACCAGATGTTACTTCAATGGTAATTGTTCGAACATCGTAAAATGGGGCCGAAGCATTCAATTGGTGCTTACCAACAGGTACATTAGACATTGTAAAGCTTCCGTCGGCACCTGCAGCAGCCATGTATTTTTGATCAGCTACCTCAATAAGCACTTTGGCTCCAGTTAGCGGAAAATTAGTTTCACTGTCAAAAATATTTCCACGCACCGTCTGTGTTGGTAATTGCGCAAATATCCATAGATTGAACAAGGAAAATAAGGCTAGTAGTTGTAGTTTCATAGTTGGTAATTTGTAAACGAATATAAAAAAATTTGACCATACCCATATGTTTTCAAGTTTTGCACGGTTTTTGCCTATTAAGGGTTTATCACTAACTTTAGAAAAAAATTCACATGAAAACTATTGCCCTATTTACAATGCTCGTGGTTGCCCAACTCAGTTTTGCGCAAAAAGCAGCACTTACTTGGTATACTGACATCAACGAAGCTTCAGCAATTGCTAAAAAAGAAAACAAACCAATGATGCTGTTTTTTACAGGTTCAGACTGGTGTGGATGGTGTCACCGCCTTCAGAATGAAGTATTCAAAACACCAGAATTTGAAAAATGGGCAAAAGAAAATGTAATACTTGTCGAACTAGATTTCCCTCGTTCAAAGCCACAAACCGAGGCAATTAAAACACAAAATCGCGCACTACAACAACAATTTGGTGTCCGAGGATATCCAACTTGTTGGTTTGTAAAGCCAGAAAAACTCAGCGATGGTAAAATGAATTTAGCTCCTATAGGATCTAAAGGCTATGAAGCCGGAGGCCCAAATAATTGGGTTGGTGGTGCTACCACGCTCCTCAAAGCAAACTAAAGAGATTTAATCGAATTTCAATTCTGAAAATTCGTCGTAATTAAAACCCCTGGATACCAAAAAGCGAAACAACTTTTGCTTGCGGATCCAGGGGTCTTTTTCTTTAGATAAATCGTACCATTTTCTCTCTGCAACGGCCCTGAGTATCCCAAAATAATCTTCCTGAAGATATAGGTTATTGATCGCCTTTGTAATCAATTCTGGATTGAGACGCTTAAGTTGCAGGCCTTGTTTGATTTTATTAACCCCCCAATGCTTAATGCGTAATTTTCCGACGGCATAGGCGTCAGCAAAACGTGCATCATCAAGGAATTTATTATCAATTAGTAAATTGAGTACCTGTAATACTTCTCCATCCTCTGCGCCCATTCGCTTGAGTTTTTCAATTACTTCATAACTACAGCGCTCCTGATAAGCACAAAATGCCTCAGATTTCTGAAGCATTTGTGTAAGGTCATAAGCACGAGGCGCAGACATTTAGAGTGGAATTTCGTTGTTCTCTTTGTCGACGAATGTATATTGCAATAAGTGATGAGCAGTAACACCTCGAACAGGAATCCAAGTTTTGAATTTAAACAACCATTGCAACTGACGACTCCAAATACCATTTTTGAAGAAAGCCTCCAAGTAGGGATGTACAAGTAACGTTAAGCCACGCATACCTCGGTCATTTAGCAAGTATGCTAAATTATTTTCGATTTCCTCGGCAAAGAGGATGCTGGCCTGGACTTCACCGCTACCATTACAAGTAGGACAAGTTTCGTGCGTTTGGATGTCTGTTTCTGGGCGAACGCGCTGACGTGTAATCTCAATGATACCGAATTTAGAAGGTGGAATCATGTTGTGCTTAGCACGGTCTGATTTCATGAATTCCTTCATTTTATCAAAAAGTATCTTGTTATTTTCACGTTCGTGCATGTCGATAAAATCGACACAGATTATTCCTCCCATATCACGGAGTTGAAGTACTCGAGCGACCTCCTCAGCGGCTTCGATGTTAGTGGCAAGAGCGTTAGATTCTTGGCCATCAGCCCCTTTGCGATTTCCACTATTCACATCAATGACGTGCATTGCCTCTGTGTGCTCAATAATAAGGTAACCACCGCTAGGCAATGGCACTTTTTTACCGAATAAAGTCTTAATCTGCTTATTGATGCCAAATCGTTCAAAAATGCCAATTCGATTATCGTAGTGTCGAACTATTTTTTCGCGACCAGGTGCAATTTCTGAAATATAGTCCTTCATTTGAAGGGCCATACTCTCGTCGTTGACATGTATATTGGTAAAATTGCCATTAAGCAAATCGCGCAAAATGGAATTGGTAGTATTGAGTTCTCCTAGTACGCGCTTGGGCGGCTGTGCACCTTTAAGATTGGCGTGGAGGGTGCGCCATTTTTCGAGTAAATTGCTGAGATCCGACTCGAGGTCGGCAGTAGACTTATTTTCAGCAACAGTACGAATAATGACACCAAAATTCTTGGGCTTAATGCGATCCATGAGTTCTTTCAAGCGCTCTTTTTCGGCGCTATCTTTGATTTTTTGACTCACAGAAATTTTCTCTGAAAAAGGTACGAGAACTAGATATCGGCCAGCGAGCGTCACTTCGGAGCTCAAGCGAGGGCCTTTCTGAGAAATAGGCTCTTTTGCTACCTGAACAAGTATGGCCTGAGAAGAAGATAAGGTATTGGATACTTTGCCTTCTTTTGAGATTTCTTTTTCTAGTTTAAAGTATTGAAGGTCTGCAACATTTTGCTTTCCATTGATGCTGTCTTTTACATATTTAGAAAAAGATACATACTGTGGACCGAGGTCATGGTAATGTAAAAAGGCATCTTTTTCATAACCGACATCAACAAAAGCCGCGTTGAGTCCATTCGCAACACGACGTACCCGTCCGAGATAGATGTCGCCTACGGAGAAGTCTGTATTGCCACGATCTTCGTGCAACTCAATTAACTTCCCGTCGCGCAGCAATGCTATCCAGACGCCGTTTGAACGGGCGTCTACAACGAGTTCTAAATTCACTTGAAATTGTTTATAGGTGAAACAATGAAAGCTCAAAGAAAAATCAATGAGCTCTCTATGCGTTTACATGAAAGAAAGAAGGGTTATTTCTTCTTCTTGTGGCGATTTTTTCTAAGTCTTTTTTTACGCTTGTGCGTCGCCATCTTATGTCTTTTTCTTTTTTTACCGCTTGGCATAATGAGAAGGTTATATGTTTAGTACTTTGTTACAAATAAAAAATGCACCCCCGTTAAGGGAGTGCAAAGGTAATACAAATTTCAGTAAAAATGAAAACTTATTTCACTTTAACCTTGTTCTTAACCTCATCAACAAAGGTTTTTGATGGCTTGAAAGATGGAATATTGTGCGCTGGAATAAGAATTGTGGTGTTCTTAGAGATGTTGCGGCCTGTTTTTTGCGCACGCTCTTTGACCACGAAACTTCCAAACCCACGTAGGTACACATTTTTTCCGTCAGCCATAGAAGCTTTGATGTTGTTCATAAAAGCCTCTACTGCACGAAGTGCTTCTGCTCTTTCCAATCCGGTTTCTTCTGCAATGTTTGCAACGATATCCGCTTTTGTCATATCTCTGAGTTAATTGATTAGGTAATTAATTGCGGGGGCAAAAATACTCTACAGAAAGTATATATGCGTAATTTTCGGACAAAATTTCTAAAATAAATTATGAACGCACTTCGGGAAGCACTTCAAATCTGGTATAAAAATCACCAGAGAGACTTACCGTGGAGACACACTCAGGACCCATATCATATTTGGCTGAGCGAGATCATTTTACAACAAACTCGGGTAGATCAGGGGCTGCCTTATTATGTCAAATTCACACAAGCATTTGTAACTGTTGCTGATCTTGCGCAGGCTTCACAGCAGGAGGTACTCAACTTATGGCAAGGCCTTGGGTATTATAGTCGAGGACGCAATTTACATGCTACAGCTCAACAAATAGTTCGAGATTTTGATGGGGTTTTTCCGCAAACATATCAAGAATTATTAAAATTAAAAGGCGTTGGGCCCTACACAGCTGCTGCTATTGCTTCTTTTGCCTTTAACTTGCCACATGCAGTAGTAGACGGAAATGTTTTCAGGGTTTTGAGCCGCTATTTTGGCATTGACTTAGCCATTAATTCAACTGAGGGAAAACGTCAATTCGAACTTTTGGCATCAGAGTTATTAGACAGTGCAAATCCTGCCCTTCACAACCAAGCAATCATGGAATTTGGTGCGCTGCAATGTAAGCCTGTGTCACCAAATTGTTTGGATTGCCCAGTCCAAGAAAGTTGCCAGGCCTTTCGCACAGATAGCGTAGCTGTTTTGCCCATAAAATTAAATAAAGTCAAAGTTAGAAAAAGGTATTTTGTATATCATATCATTGTAGATCCGTTCCAAAACTTAGCTTTTTCCAAAAGAGGCCCAAAGGATATATGGGAAGGGCTTTATGAATTTCCACTGAAAGAATTTGACCAACTACAAAACTTTCAGGAATATGTTTCAAATAAAGAAATGATAGGTGCAAAGTTTAAACACGTATTAACACACCAACACATAGAAGCATATTTTATAAAGTCTGCTTACAATGAGCCTAATCCGAGTAAACATCAATTTTTGTGCTTAGCAGATTTGGAGACCCATCCGATCCCCCGTTTAATTGACAAATTCTTAATTGCACACCGTCACGAATTATTTTAAAGGCAGGCAGCTTCATTCTTTTTAACTTTGTACAAAATCTTCATAATGTTAATTCTAACGACCAAATCAAAAAAATCACCAAGTGCAAGCGTAAGGTTTGTGGCTTCATCCAGCGAAGGAAAGGCATTTGACTATTTTAAAACCCCTGAAGGATTTACTTTCGAAATCCAAGAAGGTCAGGACCTAGAATCCATTCGTATACATGGTCACACTATAGAAAAACATTTGCACGACTCCCAAGAGTCACTTTTAATAGAAAATGGAAACCAACAAGAGGTTTATGCCCTCTTAGAAGGATTATTACTGTCAAGTTATCGCTTCACTCAGCATTTCAGTAAGCCAGAGGTAGCAAAATTTACACATGTTGTGATTCAATCTAAACTCAGCGCAGCGCAAATAACTGAGCTGCAAAATATGGCCAAAGCAGTTTTCAAAGCCCGTGACCTTGTCAATACTCCTGTTTCACATCTTAATGCAGAACAACTTGCACAAGCCATTGTGGACATGGGTAAAGAAGCAAGTTTTGATGTAAAAGTTCTCGAAGAAACTCAAATCGCAACCCTTAAAATGGGGGGATTGCTTGCCGTAAATAAAGGTTCAATTGACCCACCCACTTTTACAATAGCAGAATACAAGCCTCAAAATGCAACCAACAAACAACCCATAGTTTTAGTTGGAAAAGGAGTTGTATACGATACTGGTGGGCTCAGCTTAAAACCAACTGCGGGCAGTATGGACACCATGAAAGGCGATATGGCCGGTGCAGCCACCATGGCAGCTGTCGTTTATTTAGCTGCATTGCAAAAATTACCTGTACACATTGTTGCTTTGATTCCTGCAACCGATAATCGACCAGGTGGGAACGCTTATGCTCCTGGTGATGTAATTACCATGTTTGATGGCACCACCGTTGAGGTACTTAATACAGACGCAGAGGGCCGCATGATCCTCGCCGACGCGTTGTCTTACTCGAAAAAATTTAACCCTGAATTAGTAATAGATGCTGCTACGCTAACCGGAGCGGCTCTTCGTGCCATCGGTACAGAAGCCAGTATTGTGATGGGTAACGCTGCTGACAGCGTTTTTGAACAACTAGAAAAAAGTGCCACAGCAGTTCATGAACGCGTTGTGCGTTTTCCATTCTGGGACGATTATAAAAAACACATGAAATCTAAAATTGCAGACCTTAAAAATATCGGAGGGCCCAATGCAGGTATGATTTCAGCAGGAAAATTTCTAGAGCATTTTGTTGATGCTCCATACATTCACATGGACATCGCTGGCCCCGCTTGGTTAGATGCACCCGAAAATTACAAAGGTGAAGGAGGAACAGGTGCCGGTATACGCATGCTTTACCACTTTCTTAAAACTCAAAACATTTAATGGAAAAAGTAACCAAAGATAAAGAGGTAAAAGACAAAGAATTGTCCAATAAGACCCTCATCAAAGTCGGTATAACCTTAGGGGATCTCAATGGTGTTGGGCCTGAAATTATCATCAAAGCCTTGCACGATAATCGAATACTAACAGATATAATTCCTGTTGTTTACGGATCCAACAAAGTGATCTCACACTACAAAAAACAACTTAACTTACATGAGTTTAATTATGCCTCATGTAAAAGTGCTGCCGAAATCAACCCCAAAAAGGTGAATATCATTAATGTATGGCAAGATGAGGTGCAGATTGAACCTGGTACTGCAAACGCAGATGGTGGTAAATATGCACTTTTATCGCTTGAGGCTGCTACAAAGGATTTAGCAGAAGGGAAGATTGATGTGCTTGTTACAGCGCCATTCTCCAAAGAAAATGTTGCAAAAGCGGGATTTAATTTTCCAGGTCATACAGAATATCTTGCAGAAATGTCCGGAGCAAAAGAAGCGCTCATGGTACTCGTATCTGGCAATTTGCGCGTTGCGCTCGTTACCACTCATATTCCTATCAAAGAGATTTCTAGTCAACTTCAAAAAGACCTTATCCTTTCTAAAATTGAGGCTTTTGAACAAAGTCTCAAAAAAGATTTTGGGCTTATCAGACCACGTATTGCCGTTTTTGGACTCAATCCTCATGCAGGTGAAAATGGAAAAATTGGAGAAGAAGAACAACTCACTATTATACCAGCTATTCAAGCAGCCAAACAAAAAGGTATTTTGGCATTTGGACCTTACCCTGCAGATGGTTTCTTTGGTTCACCATTACGTCAACAATTCGATGGTGTATTGGCGATGTACCACGATCAGGGATTAGCCGCTTTTAAAGCTTTGTGTTTCAATGATGGTGTAAATTTTACCGCAGGTCTTCCTATCGTAAGAACAAGCCCAGACCACGGTACCGCTTTTGATATTGCAGGTAAGATGCTTGCAGATGAACAAAGCCTACGCAGCGCCATCTTTTTAGCCGTAGATATTTACCGAAAAAGGAAGATATTTAAGGAGATTCACGCCAATCCACTGGTGATTTCAAAAGATGAAAAAGGGAAGAAGGACCAAGATCGCTCTCACTGATTTTAAAAATCAAAAATAAATCCTTAATTTTGCCCTCTCGTTCTTGTCAGTGTAGAATTTATTATGAAAAGTCCATTCGCCATACCCTTTGTAGGATTAAAGCTAGGTCTTCATGAATTTGAATTCGATATCGACAAATCGTTCTTTGAATCATTGCCATATTCGCTCATTGAAAACGGTAGGCTAACAGCCTATCTTGAGTTAGAGAAGAAAGAAACTATGCTCATCGCTAATATCGGTGTAGTTGGTTTTATCTTCACTGATTGTGATCGCTGTACAGAACCGCTCACCGAGGAAATTGACGGAGAATTTACCCTTTATTACACCTTTGGTGAAGAGGAGTCCGAAGATGAAAACCTTATTGTGCTAGCCCCTGAAAGTTATCAAATCGACCTCACTCAACCTTTATATGAGCTTATTACTCTTTCTTTACCCGCCAAAATGGTCCACGAGGAAGGAGAATGCAATGAAGAAATGGTGGAATTAATTAACAAATACCAACAACATTCTTCTGATTCAAAACCCGATGAAGACGACATTGACCCTCGATGGTCAGCACTTAAGAATTTAAATTAAATAGATATAAATTAACAAAAATGGCGCATCCTAAACGCAGAATATCGACCACTCGTCGTGACAAACGTAGAACTCACAAGAAAGCGACTGCAAGCAATGTAGCTACTTGCCCTACAACAGGACAACCACACTTGTTTCACCATGCCCACTGGCATGAAGGCAAACTTTACTACAAAGGGAAAGTTGTAGCTGAGAAAACCACTGACTCCGTAGAGGAGGTTCAGTAAGTCCTAATATTCTCCCATGAGGATTGGGCTTGATGTTTCCGGAGGCGATTTCGCTCCGCAAGCGACAATTGATGGTGCTTTACTAGCCAAACAAGCTTTGGGTAGTGATGTGACTATTGTTTTGTTTGGTGATGAGCTCGTTATTCAAAAAGAATTAGCAAGTCGCGCACAGAGTGCTCAGCTTTTTGAAATCATACATGCGCCAGAGGTCATTACCTACAACGACCACCCTACAAGAGCTCTACCCAAAAAACCAAACAGTTCAATTGCCCTCGGTTTTGATGCGCTTTCCAAGGGTCTCATAGATGTTTTTGCAAGTAACGGCAATACAGGTGCTATGCTTGTAGGTTCGATGTACAAACTCAATACAATTCCAGGTGTAATTCGTCCATGTATTACCTCTACTCTACCTACAATAAATGGAGGGAAAACGGTGCTTTTAGATGTAGGCTCCAATGCAGATTGTAAATCAGATGTGCTATATCAGTTTGCAGTTCTAGGCTCAGTTTATGCATCCAATGTACTTGGCATTGAAAATCCAAAGGTAGCTTTACTCAACATCGGAGAAGAAGATTCCAAAGGTAATCTCCTTTCTATTTCAGCATTTAAATTACTCGCTGATTCTGATGAATTGAACTTCACGGGCAATATTGAAGGACGCGATCTATTTACTGGTATCGTCGATGTTATTGTTTGTGATGGTTTTACGGGCAATATTGTCCTTAAAGAAGCCGAAGGGATTTATACATTAATGAAGCAGCGAGGAATCAAAGATGAATACTTTGATCGTTTCAATTATGAAAATTATGGCGGAACGCCAATCCTCGGCGTGAAAGGCAATGCCATCATTGGCCACGGCATTTCTAATGAAACCGCAGTAAAAAACATGTTGCTACACGCACATGACGTTGTAAGTTCAGAACTTACGGATAAAATTAACGAAGCTTTTAACTAATATGGATAAAATTACCGCTGCTATTACCGCTGTTCAGGGCTATGTGCCCGAACATATTTTATCTAACGATGACCTAGCCAAATTGGTTGACACCTCTGACGAGTGGATTACTTCACGTACGGGTATCAAAGAGCGTCGAATCATGAAAGATGGGGCGAGTTCAGACATGGCTGCTGCTGCAGTCAAAACCTTGCTAGAAAAAAAGGGTATTGACCCTTTAGAAATAGAATTAGTTATTGTTGGAACGGTAACCCCTGACCACCCATTTCCTAGCACTGCAAATATCGTTTGTGATAAGGTGGGCATGAAAAATGCCTGGAGTTACGACGTGAATGCAGCATGCTCTGGATTCTTGTACGCACTATCGACAGGTGCTCAATTTATAGAATCTGGGAAACATAAAAAAGTAATCGTAATAGGTGTAGACAAAATGACCTCAATTATTGATTACCAAGACCGAACTACCTGTGTGATTTTTGGTGATGGTGCTGGTGCAGTATTACTCGAACCAAATGATGAAGGAAATGGTGTAATGGATTTCATCTTAAGGAGTGATGGTGCTGGCCGTCAATATTTACAACAACCTGCAGGTGGCTCTGCCATGCCTGCCTCTATTGAAACTGTCGAAAACCGGATGCATTACGTCAAGCAAGAAGGTCAAGCTGTTTTCAAATTTGCTGTCACCAATATGGCTGATGTTTCAGCTGAAATTATGGAACGCAATCAATTATCGAGTGACGATGTAAGTTGGTTGGTGCCGCACCAAGCTAATTTGCGAATTATTGATGCCACAGCAAATCGAATGGGTTTGACCAAAGAAAAGGTCATGATCAATATCGAACGCTATGGTAACACTACTGCAGGAACGCTTCCTCTGTGTCTATGGGATTATGAGAGCCAACTAAAAAAAGGTGATGTACTCATTCTTTCTGCCTTTGGCGGTGGCTTCACTTGGGGGGCGATTTACCTCAAATGGGCCTACAATTCATAAATAAATTAACTTTGAAAAAAATTATATCATGAATTTAGAAGAAATCAAAGACCTTATCAAATTAGTATCCAAATCAGGACTTGGTAAAGTTGAAATCGAAAGAGAAGGTTTTCGTATTTCGATTAAAGGAAGTCAATCTGAGCCCGTTATGTATCAAGCAACACCAATGGTTGCTGCACCTACGCCTGTTGCACCTGCGCCTGTTGCTGCACCTGCAGCCACGCCTGTTAGTTCTGAAACGAGCAATACTGACGATAGTAAATACATTACCATTAAATCCCCAATGATTGGTACGTTTTATCGCACACCTGGGCCAGACAAAGATGCTTTTGTAAACGTAGGAGATACAATTCAAAAAGGAGATAAAGTATGTATCATTGAGGCCATGAAAACCTTCAATGAAATTGAAGCAGAAATTTCTGGAAAAATTGTTAAAGTGCTTGTTGATAATGCAAGCCCTGTAGACTACGATCAGCCATTATTCTTGGTTGACCCAGCTTAAAAAATACACCATGTTTAAGAAAATATTGATTGCCAATCGTGGCGAAATTGCGCTTCGCGTGATTCGCACTTGCAAAGAAATGGGTATCAAAACAGTGGCTGTGTATTCCACTGCTGATAAAGACAGCTTGCCGGTTCGTTTTGCTGATGAAGCAGTATGCATTGGGCCTCCAACAAGTGCACTTTCATATTTGAGTATCCCAAACATTATTGCTGCTGCAGAAATTACCAATGCAGATGCCATTCACCCCGGATACGGATTTTTATCCGAAAACGAAAAATTTTCAAAAGTTTGTCAAGAACATGGCATCAAATTTATTGGTGCACTTCCAGAGCAAATTGCAGGCATGGGGGATAAAGCAACCGCTAAAGCAACCATGATTGCTGCTGGTGTACCCTGTATTCCAGGATCAGCAGGCTTACTCAGAGATCTTGATGACGCATTTGCAACAGCAGAAGTTGTGAAATACCCGGTTATCCTAAAAGCTACTGCTGGTGGGGGAGGCAAAGGAATGCGCATCGTATGGAACAAAGATGAAATGGAGGCTGCCTGGGATTCTGCTCGTCAAGAAGCAGGCGCTGCATTTGGAAATGATGGCATCTATATGGAAAAATTCATAGAAGAGCCGCGCCATATTGAAATCCAAATAGCAGGGGACCAATACGGCAATGCTTGTCACCTTTCTGAGCGAGATTGTTCTATTCAGCGACGCCACCAGAAATTAGTAGAAGAAACCCCTTCTCCATTTATGACTGAAGAACTTCGTGAACGAATGGGAGAAGCCGCTATTAAAGCTGCAAAAGCTGTTCAATACGAAGGCGTGGGAACCGTAGAATTTTTGGTCGACAAGAATCGCGACTTCTATTTTATGGAAATGAATACGCGTATTCAAGTAGAACATACCATTACAGAAGAAGTCATCAATTTTGACCTCATCAAGGAACAAATAAAAATCGCAGCTGGCGAAAAAATTTCAGGTAAAAACTATTATCCTCAAATGCACGCAATTCAGTGCCGAATCAATGCTGAAGACCCACATGCTGATTTTCGACCAAGTCCAGGCAAAATTACAGACTACCACTGTCCGGGGGGCCATGGTGTTCGAATTGACGCACATGTTTATGCTGGATACTCCATACCTCCACACTACGACTCTATGATTTCGAAACTTATTGTTGTAGCACAAACACGTGAAGAAGCAATTCTAAAGATGAAACGTGCCCTCAACGAATATGTAATAGGCGGAGTTAAAACAACAATTCCTTTCCATCAAAAATTAATGGAAGATCCAGACTTTAATGCCGGTAATTTCACCACTAAGTTCATGGATACATTTGAATTTTAATAGCAAGGCTTCTTCGGAAGCCTTTTTTATTTATCTAAAAGGCAACGCATTAATAGTTATTTCGTTTCAATATTGCTAAATTTAGCAAGCTAAAACTACACTAACGAAACACTACTACTCAAAATGCGATTCTTCGCTTTATTGCTATTGTATATCATTGGTTACACGAGCTATGCCCAATATTGTTCGCCTGCAACCTCTACTTTAGCAATTACCCCAAGTACAACAACTCAATTCACGCCCTACTACACATCAGGGATTCCTGCATTTTCATTTTCGGCAACCGCGGGTTGCTCCTACACTTTTTCTACATGCGGTGAAAGCACGAATGATACCTATTTGAGGCTTTATTCTTCCACATTTGCGCTACTTGGCCAGTGGGATGACCAATGCGGGCTCCAGTCTACCTTTACATGGACGTGTCCTGCCAACGGAACATATTATGTGCATCTATCCAGATTTGTTTGTACCTCCTTGACCGCATCTACTCGAATGTCTTATGTGATGAGTTGCCCGACACCTCCGTGTTCTAATCCTGTTGTTGATGCAGGTAACGATATAATAATTTGCGAAGGTGCCTCTGGAATACTCAATGGTTCAGCGACAGCAGGAACTGGATCAGGTGGTGGATCGGGTAGTGGGACTTTAATGGTTACTATAAGTGGTTCTGGTTGGCAAGACATGGTTTCTTGGACCTTAACTAATTCAACTGGTGGTGTAATTGGTTCTGGTGGGCCATACGCATTTGGCGCAACCACCAATGTAAACATTGCAACTCCCGGGAATGGACCGTATACTTTTTTTCTTGAAACTCAGGGAACTATTTGCGATAACACTGTTAATTTTTCGATCTCCTGCAACGGCAATTCTATTAGTTCAGGAGTAGTTCCTCCTTGTACGCAAACTACTGTTTTAGTGGCAAGTTGCACAGGTACGGGCGGAGGCGGTAGCACCTTGCCATTGACGTATAGTTGGAGTCCTGCTACTGCATTAAGTTCAACAACGGTGCTCAATCCAACAGCAAGTCCTACCACGACAACAACTTATACCCTAACGGCAACACAAGGCACTTGTTCAAGCCAAGACCAAGTAGTCGTAACAGTCACCCCGAACCCCACTGTTTCTGGTGCCGCACAATCATTTTGTTCAGGTGATTCGGTAACCTTAAGCGTCAATGGTTCACCAAATGGAGGAGCCTTCCTTTGGACACCAAACGGGCAAACTACAAGTACAATTAGCGTCAGCCCAAGTTCGACAACTACATATAACGTTCAATACACCATCGGCGGTTGTAGCGCAAATAGTACGATTACTGCCTCACTAATTAATGGACTTGATTTTGCAAATATTCAATCTCCCGGAACAAGTATGATTTGTGAAGGGGATAGTATTACCGTTTTTGGGCAAGTTTTTGAACCCGGGCTTACTGAAACGGTTGGGCAAGCTGCAGGGATATCCGTTCAATTTGGAATTAATAGCTTAGATTCAGATCCGTCAACATGGCCACTTAGTGCATGGAGCACCGCGACCTATAATCCGGGGTCACAGCTTAATCCAAATAATGACGAATACCAAGCGACTATAGGCAACCTTCCATCAGGAACTTATTACTTTGCATTTAGCTATACATATAATGGATGTATGGTTTACGGCGGCTACAATGCATCGGGGGGAGGTTTCTGGAATGGCACCACTAATATAAATGGTATATTGGTTGTTAATCCAAATATTACCCCAAGTTTTTCTTCAATTGCTGCTATTTGTGAAGGCAGTGCCTTTCCAGTTCTTCCAACTTCATCCTTAGAAGGCATCACAGGAACATGGTTGCCATTGCCAAATAACTTACAAACTACATCTTACACCTTCACACCAACCTCTGGGCTTTGTGCGCTTCCTGAAACTGCTGTAATTGTTGTCAATTCATTACCCACAGTAAGTATTAATAATATCACAAATACTACCATTTTAAATTGTACACAAACTTCCATAGGTCTTAATGCAATTGGGAGCGGATCCTTTACCTGGTCCAATGGAATCAATCCTATTTCAACAGGATCCTCCTTAAATGTTACTTCGCCAGGAATTTATACACTTGGGATTCTTGACCAAAATGGTTGTGTCGCAAACACAAGCATTACTATTAGCCAAGATATCGCCAATCCAACTGCAAGCATCATTAATAATTCAAACGTTACAGAATTGAATTGCACACAAACCAGTATTTCGTTAACTGGTGCTGGGGGTGCAACTTACAGTTGGTCAAACGGCATTAACAATATTGGCAATGCCTCTTCACTCACCCTATTTACACCAGGAACGTATACGCTTACCGTAACAGGAGCAAACGGTTGTACAGATACCGAAGTCATTACCATCACTCAAAACAATACAGCTCCAACAGCAGCTATTTCAAATGGAACAACAATTTTAGATTGTAATACAACTTCTATTGCTTTAACAGCAAGTGGCGGACAAAATTATTCATGGTCTAACGCAACTGGAGTTGTCGGTACAAATGCTCAATTACAAGTGACAACAGCCGGAACATATATAGTCACGGTAACTGAATCAAATGGGTGCTCAGACACGGAAACAATTACCATTACTAGCCAGGCAAATACCATCCCAACATTTACGCAAATCGCACCAATTTGTACCGGTGATATTATTAATTTACCTGTTGTTTCTAATAATAGTGTAACCGGGACCTGGAGTCCTGCAGTCAATAATATTTCAACAACTACATATACATTTACACCAACTCCTGGGCTTTGTGCAAATACCACTACAATGACCGTTGTTGTAAATCCATATCCCAATATAAGCGCACAAAATGATACCATTTGTGATGGGTCAGTTGGAACAATAACGACACAAGTTGACTTAATTGGTGGGTCTTATTCATGGATGAACAACACAAACAATCAAGCTAATTTGAATATTTCGCCAAGTAGTTCAAGTTCTTATAGTGTCATCTATGATCTAGCGGGATGTACAGATACTGCCACTGCTGAGATTATTGTTAAGCCAGTCCCGATAGTCCAAGTACAAGACGCTACAATTTGTGAAGGACAAACGGGCGAACTCATTGCAAGTGCTAATTTACCAAATGGCGTATTTCTATGGGACAATGGTTCTACTAACGACACACTCGTGTTGAGTCCGACGAATACTACTAACCTAAGTGTAACCTACACAATTAATGGCTGTAGTTCAATTCCCGTTACTGCTATGCTGACCGTTAATCCTTTACCTGTCATTTCCATAAACAATCAAACGATTTGTTCTGGAGATCCTGTAACTCTGCAAGCATCAGCCAACCCAACAGGTACCTATTTCTGGGGGGCGAACGCTATTCAAGGCAACCCCACCTATACTTTTACGCCGATTCAAGATACAACTATTGAAGTTTTTAATGTACTTAACGGATGTTCATCTGATACATTAGCAGCCACTGTTACTGTTTTACCATTACCCGTAAGTACATTCAGTGCCAATATACAACAGGGCTGTGCGCCTTTGAGTGTAGATTTTACTGCAGATGTTCTTTCTAATACTAGCTACACCTGGCAAACCAGTAATCAATTAAATGCATCTGGAGCGCAAACTAGCTTCGATTTTCAAGCGAACGGCAGTTATTCCATAACACTAACCGCAACACTAAATGGATGTTCAACTACTAATACGCTTTCAAACATGATAGAAGTTGACAATTACCCAATAGCTTCATTTGAACCATCGGCAGAAGTATTTACTCAACCTAACCAACAACTATCTTTTTGGAATAACTCAAATGGTGCAAGTACATACCAATGGAATTTTGGCGAAGGCGGTTCATCAACTGATGAAGGGCCATCTTATATTTTCAATCTTGACAATGAAGGAACAACAGTTACATTATTTGCTTATTCAAATTTAGGGTGCTTAGATACTGTCAGTTTATTTATTGGGTTTGATCCTGGTTTAGTATACTATATACCCAATACATTTACTCCTGATGGAGATCAATTCAATCAAACCTTTCTACCTATATTTACAGCCGGTATTGATCCTTACAATTTCCAATTCCTGATATACAATCGTTGGGGAGAGATGGTCTTTGAATCTCGAGACCCCTCGGTTGGATGGGATGGGTCATTTGGAATGCAAGGCAACCCTTGTCAAAATGGTACGTATACGTATTTGATTACTGTCAAACTACCAACAATTGACAAGCGTCAGACTATTAAAGGTCATGTAAATTTGATTAGATAAATGAAAAAAATATTAATACTCACAATCATACTAAGTTCTTTTTTTAGCGAAATTTTCGCCCAAGGGACACCTATTAGTGTTGGCACACAGACAAACACTTTCACTAGTATGATACGTGGCTACCATTTTACAGCGCCTACAAGTTTTACCATTTGTGGATTATATATACCACCCGATGCCAATCCTACTGGAACTCAAACCATTCGTGTTGTTCGTTTCACCGCAGGACCACCTCCTGCATTTGCAGCAACAACAAATAATTTTGTTCAACTATTTTCTATTTCAAATGCCCCGGCAAATCAAGTAATTGCCTGTAATATTCCTGTTGCATCCGGCGAGATCATAGGTGTTTACGGTGCTAGGGGTGCAAATTGTGTCAATAGCTATGGCCCGGCAAATTTTGTGACAAGTATCAACGGATTCAATACGACACTACAGCGTAGTGGGATGCAATCTTGTCCGGCAGGTACTGGAGCAGCCATGGCGAACATTTGGTCAGAAGTTAATTATAACATTGGGCGTATTACAATGTATATTAATTGCTGTCAGACACCAACATTAACTGCTTCAAATACGGGGCCAATTTGTGCTGGCCAGCCATTTTCTTTAGACGCTACTCCAAACCCGACCGGGGCAAATTATTCTTGGGCTTGGACAGGTCCAAATAATTATTCCTCCACACTGCAAAACCCAACTATCCCGAGTCCAACTACATTGGCGGCAGGCACGTACACAGTCACCTTAACAGTGCCAAATTGTGGTACAGTAAATGCCACAACTACAGTAACTGTAAATCCCGGACCAACAATTACAGCTGCTCCAATTACCATCTGTTCTGGTGGAACCGGCACGCTTACGGCTAGCTCACCAACTCCAGGAGGAACCTTTACTTGGTTCTTAAATAGTACACAAATTGGGGCCGGTCCTACCCTTTCGGTTTCACCAAGCACTACTACCACATATGCCGTCGAATATACGGCAGCTGGTTGTACCGGAACCGCCAATGTAACTGTAACCGTCGAGTCAACTCCGCAACCAGTAGTAACAACTGATTCTATTTGTATTGGTAATACCGGTACACTTTTCGTAAATAATGTAACAGCCGGAGGAACCTACCTTTGGAGCACCGGCGCTACAACAGCAACATTAACGGAAAGCCCTACCACAACAACCAACTACAGTGTTGTTTTCACAAGTGCTAATGGGTGTGTCTCCCCTAGTGTGAGCGGTACTATTGTCGTAAAGCCGTATCCTGTTATTAGTACCACTAACGACACTATTTGCTTTGGCAGTTCCACCACACTCAATACAAGTGTTGACCTACCTGGTGGCACTTACTCCTGGACCCCGACCGTTGCAAGCAGCTCTAGCATTACGGTTAGTCCTGCTGTAACAACAACTTATACTGTGATTTACGATTTGTTATCTTGCCAAGATACCGCAAGTGCAACTGTTTTAGTAAACCCAATTCCTGTTGTTCAGACTGCTAATGCAGTTATTTGTTTTGGTGATGTAATTGATTTAGTAGCTACAGCTAACCTTGCTGGGGGCAGTTTTCTTTGGTCAACAAACGATACCAACGACACCATAAGTATAAGCCCTGCAAGTAGTACAAACTACTCAGTTACCTACACCCTAAATAACTGTACAAGTCCTTCGGCAACTGCACAAGTAACGGTAAATCCCATTCCTGTTGTTAGCCTCACAAGTGAAACAATTTGTGAAACGGATCCTGTTACACTAACTGCTACACCAGACCTCCCTGGCGGCAACTATTTATGGGGCCCAAATAGTGTTTTGGGTGGTGCCAACCAAACTTTTACACCGCTTCAAGATACGACATTAACAGTGGTTTACACGCTGAATAATTGTCCGAGTTTACCCGCTACGGGCTTAGTTACGGTTCATCCGCTTCCTGTCGTTACTTTTAGTGCTACACCTATAGAAGGTTGCGCTCCACTGGCCGTTAGTTTTGCGGCAGATGATGCAACCAATGCAACTTATAGCTGGTCTACAAGCAATGGTCTTTCTGCTTCTGGAATTGCGCCAACAATCGTATTTGGAAATGGCGGCACTTTTGATGTCAGTTTGGCAGCAACCACCTCTTTTGGTTGCTATGATTCGCACACCGAATTAGCTTATATCTATGTAGAAGACCTACCGGTAGCTGATTTTGAATCGCCTATTAGCGTTTTCACACAAGAAGCTCAGTACGTTATGTTTAGCAATTTATCAATCGGGGCTACGAACTATATTTGGGATTTTGGGGATGGGCAATTCTCTAATGATTTTGAGCCTTCACACGTTTTTCAAGGTACAATGAACGGCTATACCATCACGCTTACTGCACTCACAGATTTACTTTGTACAGATGCAACATCATTTAGCATTGGATACCAATACAATGAATTACTCTATATTCCGAACACTTTCACGCCTGACGGTGATCAAAACAATCAAATATTTTGCCCCGTTTTCTACTCTGGTTTTGATGCTCAAAACTATGAGCTGACAATATATAACCGCTGGGGCGAAATTATTTTTGAAAGTCATAATTCTACAATAGGTTGGGACGGCACATATGGGCCAGATGCATTGGCTGCACCGACAGGAATGTACACATATCGAATCCTGTACAAAAATCCAGACCTTGACGAACGCAAGGTTCTTACAGGCCATGTGAATTTACTGCGCTAATAAATAGAAAATCCTATCTTTGGGCCTGACCATTCAGGTGCATGAGGGAACGAAGTTTTTATTCCAATCTATTCTTTTCACTAGGGCTAAACCTCCTTGTGAAACCGATATCGATTTTTGCAATCGATGCTGCAGTACAAAACATAGTTGGCCAGCAATACGGAATATACTTCGCATTTTTCAATTTTAGCCTCATCATTTCAATTGTATTCGATTTTGGCATCAATAATTACAGTACACAACTGAGTGCCCAAAACATAACAGAAGCCAAAAAGTTATTTTCGTCTATCCTTGGCCTGCGTATCTTACTAATGCTGCTATATCTTTCTGGAATTGGGTTAATTAAAGTTTTTATAACCTTGTCATGGACCGAATATAAGCTCATTCTCCTGCTGGGCCTGAACCAATTTTTAATTGCCAATATCGCTTTTTTTAGGAGTTATTTTGCCGGCCAACAACGCTTTCGACTAGATGCCTTTTTGAGCGTGCTCGATCGCCTTCTGCTCATCATATCTCTAGGCTACATCATTTATTTTTATCCAGATGGTTTCAAACTCATCGACATTGAGTCATATAGCATTTTTCAATTTGTTTGTTATGCGTTAAGCTTTCTTATAGCAGGTGGACTAACAATTTACTACATGCGACCTAAATTTGAATGGCCAAATTTTGGTACTATCCTGCCAATTGTAAAAAAAGCGCTCCCCTTTGCCTTACTTATTGTATTGATGACGCTCTATACCCGTATAGATGCACTTTTGCTCCTGCATATTTCGTTAAATGGGGCGCAAGAAGCGGCCTATTATGCGCAAGCCTACCGCTTGATTGATGCCCTTTATATGTTTGCGATGGTTTTCGCGGGCTTGCTTTATCCGATGTTTTCTAAATTGATCAAAGAAAAGCCAGAAGTGATTGCAACGTTGGTTTCGCAGGCTTCTAAACTATTGCTCGGTTCGAGTTTAGCTTTTATCATTTTTAGCCTTATGAGAGGTAGTCTCCTAATTGATCAAATTTATAACAGTACATCTGTAGATAGCGGCGGTATATTATTTCTATTAAGTATCGCTTTTTTTGGGATGGCATCAAACCTTTTATATGGCTCCTTACTTACGGCAAATAGCTCATTAAAGGTATTGAATAGCATATCCTTCATAGGTTTATTGGTCAATATAAGTTTGAATTTAATCTTGCTGCCAAAAGTACTCAATGGGGCTGCGGTTATTGCCGCAGGGGTAGCTGCTTTTACTCAAATTCTTGTTGCAATGGCACAGGCTTTTTATTGTAAACGCCTGTTTGCTTTACCATTTATTGATCGGCACTTCTATAGATACCCATTGCTCATTTTTATCTTATTCTTTTGGTTTATTATTGTTGATTGGACCCCGATTGGCTTTGTATACGGTAATTGGATCTTGGTATTCGATATTTTAGCAACGCTCATCACGCTTTTAGCGCTAAGATTTATAGATATCAAAGAACTCATTTCACTGGTTCAAAAGCGTACTAAAACGCAATAATTATGGATTTTCGGAGTTATTGTCATAGCTTTGAAAAAAAATTGGCCGCAAGTAAGCATTATGGAAAGTAACAACCTAACAGATCAACGCAACGCACTTTTGATATTTCTCTGGAATCAGCGTAAATCTCTACTCATTTTTACGGGTGTAGCATTGATAGTTTCTATTATCGTTTCCTTTCTTATTACTCCGCTATATCTATCTTCTGCAATTGTTTTTCCTGCAGCCTCAAGCAATGTGTCGTTCTCAGAGCAACGTAATGTGAAAGCAGCAGCTATGGACTTTGGAGAAGAGGAACAGGCCGAACAACTCGTTCAGATTTTATCTTCCTCTCGCATTAGGGACCGTATTGTTCAGAAATATGACCTTATGAAAGACTACGAAATTTCCAAATCAGATCCAAATAAATACTACAAACTCAATAAGGCATATAATCAACATTTTACTTTTAGCAGAACTCGTTATGGGTCAATTCAAATTGATGTGCTTGATGAAAGCCCGAAGCAAGCTGCTGCAATGGCCAATGACATAGTTGAGTTGATTGATACCATCAAAAATGAAATGATTAGAGAGCGCACTATTCCAGCATTTCAAATCAATTTGCGTAAAAAGCAACAAATGGAAAAAGAACGCGATTCTATATTGCAACGATTGGAAGATCTTGCAAAATTAGGCGTCTTACCCAATGATACCCGAGCAACACTTTATCAGGCTTTAGTTGACGCCAAAAACCCTCAAGAAAAAGAAGAACTTCGTAAAAAAATTGAAGCTAATAGTAAGTACGGTTCGGTTTACGATGGGCTAGAATACCAGCGAAATGAAAAAATCGTAAAGATTGAAGATTTTAAAGTCTCCTATGAACAAGCGGAATCAGATGCTAACGCGAACTTTAATCATAAATTCGTAGTTGAAAGAGCAGTAGTTGCCGACCGTAAAGAAAAACCAAAAAGAATGATAATTGTTTTAGTTTCAACGATTGGTGGCTTTCTATTTGGGCTTTTCTTCCTATTGATCCGACAAAGAATTAAGGAGCTTCAACAGGCTGCAGCATAAAGTTCAAATGAACGACCCAACAGTATTTTCATTAATCCCCGTTGGCCTTCTTGCCATCTACTTTGCCATTTTTGAAACGGAAAAACTTTTCTTGAGTTTGGCTTTCCTAACCCCACTCTCCATTAATATTGAAGAATACACCAGTGATTTTGGTTTGTTCATTCCTACAGAACCGTTGTTGTTTGGTTTGATGATTTTACTTAGTGCTATTCAAATAAAAAAAGGATTTTTACCTGTACAAATATGGCGTAGTCCCCTCATATGGACGGTAATTATTTATCTCTTATGGTTGCTCATTTCAGCTATCACAAGTAGTCATCCAATTGTGTCGTTGAAATTCATTTTAGCCAGGCTTTGGTTCATTGTTCCCATATTATTTTTTGGAACCTACTTTTTTCAAAAACAAGCAAATCGCATTGCTTTTCTATGGCTATTTATAAGCGCAACAGTCATTGTAATTTTATACACGCTCATTCATCATTCTTTTTATGGTTTTGGAGAGAAGGAAGGGCATTGGGTGATGTCCCCATTTTTTAAAGATCATACCATCTACGGGGCAATTGTCGCACTTGTACTGCCCCTGGTATTTGGACTCTATCTTTATAAAAAACACCATCCTTTAGTACAAATGACGCTCATCACAATTATTGTCATCATTTTGGTAGGATTGGTTCTTTCCTACACTAGAGCTGCCTGGTTAAGTGTGGTTGGGAGTATCGGAGTAGCCTTTTTACTTTACTACAAAATATCCTGGAAACCATTAGCGATTTTGGCTGGCATCGGAATGCTCGTGATATTACTGCAATGGGATCGGATTCAAATGGAACTTGAGCGCAACAAGTATGAGCATACGACAGAATCTTTTGATGAGCGCTTGCAAAGTGCTGCTAATATTTCTACAGATGCTTCTAATCTCGAACGAATCAATCGTTGGAGTTGTGCCATAGAAATGTTCAGGCAAAGACCTATTTTTGGATATGGGCCAGGAACTTATGCCTTTGAATATGCGCCATTTCAACGACCAGAAAACCTCACAATCATCTCGACTAATTTTGGAGATATGGGGAATGCGCACAGTGAGTATTTGGGCGCGCTAGCCGAAACCGGGCTTATAGGTATGCTCACATTAATCGCTCTAGTTTTTGCCATATTTTATACTGGAATTACGCTCTACCATCGGCTCCCAAAATCCATGAAGTCAGATCGAATTATTGTATTAAGCACGATAATGGCTCTTGCTACTTACTTCATTCATGCCTTTCTAAATAATTACCTAGATACAGACAAGGCTGCAGTTCCTATTTGGGGAATCTGTGCTATGTGGCTTGTATACGAACGTGAATTACTGATTAACGACCAATCCAAAGTGATGGATTAAGCGTTACTGGACTTACACCAACCACTTCATGGACTTCGAAATGACAAACCGACACGCCACTGTCGTTTAGAAGTGTGCCAATAGCTTGTTTGGTAGATACTTTTGAGCCAACGCCAACAAATGTTTCTGCCAAATTACCATATACGGTTCGATAAGCCCCGTGCTTAATGATGACAACCTTGCCTGCCCCAGCCACTGAAAATACGGTAGTGACCTCTCCTTCAAATACTGCCCTTACTTTTGAGCTACTATTACAAGTTATATCGATACCATTATTATTCCATTCTACGCCACTTAATGTTGGGTGGTAGTTTCTGCCGAACTTTTCAGTAATACTTCCATTGTCTACAGGCCACGGGAGTCGTCCGCGGTTGGCTGCAAAACTTTTTCCAACTGCAGCGCCTTCGGTAGACATTGGCGTGGCCACAATTTTTGGGGCCGCTGTTGCACTACTTTTACTAGCATCTCCTTTATTTGAATTAGCGCTTGCTTTAGCGTTTTTAGCAAGTTCAGCTTGACGCGCTGCTTCTTTTGCTTGTTCCCTTGCGATATCTGCTCTAATTGCAGCATCTATCTGTTTTTTAAGTTGTAGCTTTTTGCGCTCGTCCGCTTTGAGCTGTCCAATTAAGGCTTGTTCTTCTTTTTTAAATTTTTGATAGGACTTTTCCTTTTTGTTTTTATCCTTTTCAATCAGTTCCCGTTCTTGTTTTTTCTCCTCCAAGGCTCTTTGCTTGATGAGTTTTTCTGAATCAATTTGCTTGATTTCTTTGAGAATAAGTTGTTGGTGTTGCTTGATAAGTGCAGCCTGTTTACGTTGAATAGCAGCTACTTTTTTAAGGTAGCGATTGCGCCTCAAGGCCTCATTGTAATCTGAAGAAGCTAGCAAATACATTACTTTATTATAGTTACCTCGGTGTTTATAGGCATATATGAACATTTTGCGGTATTGCTGTTTTAATTGATTGAGTTTAGAACGTAGTCTTTTGATTTCGATTTTTTTCTGAACAATTTTCATTTCTGCACTCCGAACTTGATTGTCGAAGAGATTGACCAATGCTTCGCGGTTTTTAATTTGATTTTCGATTAAACGAATTTCATTAAGTGATGCTTGGCTATTGTTTTTGACTTTATTCAATAACTTTTTGGTATTAGAGATTCTCTTCTCTAATTTCTGTTGTTCTCGCTTGAGTTTATTTTGATCTTGTTGGGCATGCACAGATAGTGCTACCAATAAAATCAAAATGAGGCTAATCACATTTTTCATAACTTTCTGGTATGACGATGATTAATTCTTGAGGTTCATTGACTTCAACACGATCGTAAAGCAACGTGAGTAGGATTGTCTTTTTTGGCGTTCGTATGTTTATTTCCACATTCATTGGCAAATCATAGCCATTAAATTGTTGTCTTTCTAAATACACCACACTGATTTCTGTTGAATCCTCTACGCTCCAGATACGGGTTTGTTTGAGCGCCTTGGCATTTTCAGAAAGACGGTATTGAATGATAAGATCATCACTTTGTTTGCGATCAAGTTTTTTGCGATCTCGTTTTTTATGGGTTGAAATACTGTAGTGGAATGGGTCATTATCTACAAAATATTTTTGTGTGATTTGGTAATCTAGCGGTTTGCCGTAAATAATTTCCTCGATGTTTTCATAAGAAAAGTCCACTCCAAATAATTCTTTTAAATAAACCAATGAGGCAATAGTAAAGCAACGATCTCGTTTATTGACAACGCAAAGTGTATCTTGTGTTACAAGAGCCGTTACAACTGGTATGCGCGCATAGGTAATAATAGCAGAAACAGCACTATCACTGATGATTTTGAGTGAGGTTTTCAATGAAATTTCACTTTCATTGTTTGGCTTGCTTAGGTCTTTATATGAAACCGTTAGCTTACTGTAAAAGGTTTGAGGTTCAATATGAGAAAGGCTATCAATACGGTCTATCAATTCTTTATCTTTGATTTTCGGAAGCTTCTCTAAATCTCCTTGGATGGCAATAGCCTCTTGAGTTTTACATGCAGTAAAGCCAAACATCAAAAGACCAAAAAGGAAAATACTATGGATTTTGAACATAAGTTTTTTGTGTGATTTTCTGGGATAGAACAATACTCCCCTCTCCAAAAGTGAGTGCTTTCTGCCAGCAATTATTAGCTTCTAGCGCTTGCCCTAAATGAAAATAAATGTCTCCGAGAAGTTCCTGATAGGCAGCAGTTAGTAGAAATTCTTTGGTAGAAATCGATTGGATTTCTTGAAGCGCTTTTTGGTATTGTCCGGCTTGAAAGGCAGCAAATGCCAATTCAAATCTAATGCCTGCGTCATTTGGTGTTTTCAATGCAAGTTCATCAATACGTTGCGTCGTTTGGTTGATTTCAATTTTATACTGCAAGAAATAATGTAAATATTTGATTTCTAGTTCCTGATTGCCAAAACTCAAGGCTTCTTTGAAAGCTGCCATAGCTTGTTCTTGCTGGTGCATGCCTAAATACGAATGTCCAATTTGTAACATCGTTTCAGCTAACAAGGCGTTGTCGTTGATGATGTAAGATTTCGCGATTTCAAGACTCTCAAGAGCTTGGGCATGTTTTCCAACTCTATTTAACATCATGCCCTTGAAAAAGAATGGTACAGGCTGGCTAGGAAATAATTCTGCACAACTCGATGCATCTAAGAGTAGATTAGTCCAAGACTCTTGCTCGTATTCTAATATGAAGAGTTGATTCCAAACCGGGTACAAGTCGGGGTCGTAACGAAGGGTTTGCTGATAACTTTCTATGGCTAATTTTATCTGCCCAGCAACATAAAAATAATCTCCGGCTATTGAATGCGCCTTGGCTTCGTTAGGAAAGTTTTGGGTCATATACTTTACAAGTGGCTCTAATTGATGATCAATGCCACCTGGTGCCTTGTCATTGATAAGCATGATCAAAATATTCATTTTTTGATCGAGACTTGGTCCTTGTGATAAAATACCAGCATGTAGGTATTTTTTCCCCTCATCTTTCTTACCGGAACGGTACAGCATTTCACCATACATCAAGAGTGCGACGCCATTCTCTGGGTCGGCTTCAACAAGGTCTTTGAGCAAGCCAAAACCTGCTGAATAATTTTGGGAACGAAAATAATGATCTACTAAATTGGCAAGAATGCTAGGTTCCGTTGGGAAACGTAAACGCGCATCTTCCAAGAGCGCAACTCCATCTTTGGTTTTTCCCATTTGCTGAAAAAGTCGAAATTTCTCAAGGACGGTATTCGGATTCTCACCAAGTTGTTGTTCCAATTTCTCTATGACTATTAGAGATTTGCTGGGCTTATTAAGTTCTTGGTAACTTTTAAGTGCTCCACTATAATAATCAATGTTTTTTGGGTCTGCTTTTAATAAGGCCTCGAAAACGACTGCCGCATCTTGATGTTGGCCCAGTTGTTGATACATAAAAGCTAATTCACGCTTGTAATGAAGATTCTTAGGGTCAAATTCTGCTGCTTGTTCAGTATGAAAAGCCGCCTCTTGGTAACGTTCTTGTTTTAAATAAATTTGAAAGAGCGCATAATGCACTGCGGCATCTTTGGGGTCCTTTTCTAAACAGGCTTGAAAAGCTTTTATAGCTTCTTCATTTTGTGCATTCAACATGCTTCGCACACCGCTATGAAACTGCCGAATGTATACCGGGTCTTTTAAAGCAGCTGTTGGTTGTTGCAACTTACAAGAGGCAAGTACAGCCAATGCGAGGAGGTAAATCAGTTTATTCATTCACAGAACTATAATCACCAAGGCTAAGGTCTTTAGCGCGGCCATTGAATTGTGCATTGGAACCAATCATGGCTCCTGATAAATTTACATTTGTCAGTTTAGTTTGCTGACCTACAATAGCGTTTTTGATATTTACATCTGATAAAACGCTACCCTCGCCCAAAGAAACATGAGGACCAACAATCGATCGTTCAATACGCACATTTGGACCAATATAACAGGGTTGGATAATGACGCTATCCAAAATATCAGACGTTAAGTTCTGTAGCCTGCCCGCCTCGGCATCATGCTCTAGAACACGTTGATTGGTTTGAACAGTTACCTCTTTGTTTCCACAATCCAGCCATTCATCTACTGTGCCTGGTTTGAAAGCAACGCCTGCTTCAGTCAATCTTCGCAAGGCATCAGGTAATTGGTACTCTCCGCTTTTCACCACATTGTTGTCAATGAGGTATTGTAGTTCTTGTCTAAGGCGTGCGCCATCTTTGAAATAGTAAATGCCAATCATGGCTAAATCAGAGACAAATGTTTGTGGTTTCTCTACAAAATCAACAATATGACCTTTTGCATCGAGTTTCACAACACCAAAAGCACTTGGGTCTTCAATTTGCTTGACCCATAATATGCCTTCGTCTTCATGAGAAATCTTAAAATCAGCTTTGAAAAGGGTGTCGGCAAATGCTACCACCACAGGACCATCAAGTGCTGTGGAAGCACATAAAACAGCATGGGCAGTTCCAAGTGCTTCTAATTGATAATGAATGCTGCCTTTGGCACCCAAGCTTTTTGCGACAGACAAAAGTTCTTGTTCAACTGCCTCACCAAATTCACCAACAACAAATGCAATTTCCTCAATAGGTTCGGCACATACACGTGCGATATCGGCTACTAATCGGTGTACGATCGGCTTGCCGCCAACCGGAACAAGTGGTTTAGGGATGGTTAGTGTATGTGGTCTGAGGCGGCTTCCACGACCCGCCATAGGGACAATTACTTTCATAAATTCTTTATTTTGTTCCGGTACTTCCAAATCCGCCGTCACCGCGCTCAGAGGAGCTAAGTTCTTGAACTTGAATTAGGTTAACCTTTTCTACTTTACAAAAAACAAGTTGTGCAATACGTTCACCATCCTCTAACGTAACGGCTTCAGAAGACAAGTTTACAAGAATCACACCAACTTCACCTCGGTAATCGGCATCAATTGTGCCAGGGGTATTCAAAACCGTTAATCCTTTCTTAAGCGCAAGACCACTTCGGGGCCGAACTTGACATTCTAGGCTTTCATCCATTTCTAAATAAATCCCCGTTGGGATAAGGGCGCGTTGCATAGGAGCCAATGTGAGCGGTACTGCTAACACTGCGCGAACATCCATACCTGATGAACCCGAGGTTTGATAGGTTGGAGCATCGTGGTGACTCTTGCTTACAATTTTTACTTGGTGCAAACTCATCCTCCAAAATTAGCGCAATTCTCCACTACGAAGCTCGAATATTCAAGGAATAATCAACAGCATAGTATTGACAACATCCGTGATTTTAAGGGTATTTGCTTACTTTTGTGTCACAATCGAGTAGTTATGTTAGAAATTCAACGCATTCGTCAAGAAAAAGAAGCCATCCTTGCAGGTTTGGCCAAAAGAAATATCGATGCTAGTCAAACCATTGAAACCATCCTTGAAACTGATCAAAATTGGAGAATGGCCAAAACCCAACTCGATCAAGTTGCTGCTGAAATGAATCAACTTGCCCGTTCAATTGGTGAATTATTTAAATCAGGTAAACAGGCAGAAGCAAATGTGCTTAAAGAAAGAACAAGTGGACTCAAATCTCAAGAAGCTGCGCTTAAAGAACAAGTCAGCACATTAGAAGACTCCCTACAATCATTACTTTACACCTTGCCTAATGTGCCAAATGAGGCCGTTGTAAAAGGGCGCGATGCCGAGGACAATCAGCATGTTTTTGAAGCAGGTACTATACCTCAATTTGCTTTTACGGCTCAACCGCATTGGGATCTTGCAAAAAAATTCAAACTCATCGATTTTGAACTTGGCGTAAAGGTTACCGGAGCAGGTTTTCCATTTTACCGAGGCAAAGGAGCTAGATTACAGCGGGCGCTCATTCAATTTTTTCTCGACGAAGCTATTGCAGCGGGCTACGAAGAATTCATTTCTCCACACATGGTAAATGAAGCAAGTGGTTATGGTACAGGGCAGCTTCCAGATAAAGAAGGACAAATGTATTACGTAAAAGAAGATGACTTTTACCTCATCCCTACTGCGGAGGTTCCTCTAACTAATATTTATCGGGATGTTATTTTACCAGATGGCAATTTCTCTATAAAAATGTGTGGCTACACCCCATGTTTCAGACGTGAAGCGGGATCCTATGGTAAAGATGTACGTGGACTCAACCGTCTTCATCAGTTCGATAAGGTAGAAATTGTTCGCGTAGAACATCCTGACAACACCGCAAAGGCTCTCGATGAAATGATTGAACATGTAAAAAACTTGCTCGATAAACTAGAACTCCCCTACCGCATTTTGCGCTTATGTGGTGGAGACATGAGTTTTGCATCAGCATTGACATACGACTTTGAAGTATACTCTGCAGCACAAGAAAAATGGCTAGAAGTGAGCTCCGTATCTCGATTTGATACCTTCCAATCTAACCGCCTTAAACTGCGCTTCAAAGACGACAAAAAGACGACACTTTGCCACACGTTAAACGGCTCCGCATTAGCTTTGCCCCGAATCCTAGCATCTCTGCTTGAAAACCACCAAACAGCAACTGGAATTCAAATACCAACGGCACTTCAGCCTTACACTGGATTTTCAGTTATTGACTAAAAGCAATGTCTAGGCAATTTCGACGTTAATATGCTGTTATTGCCCATGAACCGCTTTTTGAGCACTCGTTTCTTTTTATGCTGCTTTTTCAACCTACTCTGGTTGCAATCCTTTGCGCAACAAAATCGCAAAAGTATTTCCCTTCCCCCAGATACAAGTATACGCTATTTAGATAGCAATGCTATTTTTACTCCCTCTCTATTCTTTTCTCATTTGAAATCACTTGAAGACACGATTTTTGTGCCACCAAGTGCTTATATTTTTGATGCCAATAACAATACTTTTCAATGGAAAAATACGCCGGAAGACACATTACAATTGAATTTTGTTGTCTTTCCATTTCCGCAGAGACAAACCATTCAAAAATATATTTTTACGCCTGTTTCCTCCCAAAACCTATTGGAAAAAGAACGTGAAAAATTCCAAATTACCTCCCGCGACCCACAAGATTTATTTGGAGGAAATGCCATACATAAAAGTGGGAGTCTGTCCCGGGGTATTGGTTTTGGAAACAACCAAAGTTTAGGTCTTAACTCAGCCCTTAATCTTCAACTCAATGGCCAAATTGCACCAGGGCTAATGCTTACAGCCTCATTGTCAGATGCCAATATCCCATTTCAAGCTACGGGGACAACCAATCAATTAAAAGAATTTGATCAAGTTTTTATACAAATTCATAATGAACAACTCAAAGTTACTGCTGGCGACTTTTGGCTCGATAAACCCGATGGGGATTTCCTTACTTACCGTAAGCGAGCACAAGGCTTAACTGGGCAATATAATTGGAAAGGCCCTAATGGCAATAAGCTCTATACCCAAAACAGCATTGGCTTATCCAAAGGAAAATTTCAAAGACAAATTATTCAAGGGCTCGAAGCTGTTCAAGGACCCTATCGTTTAGTAGGAAATACTAATGAGCCATATATATTGATACTAGCAGGTACCGAGCGGATTTATATTGATGGACAACTTCTCCAACGCGGACAAGAGTTTGATTACATCATAGACTATGCCAGTGCGGAACTCACCTTTACATCCCGGCACCTCATTACCAAGGACAGTCGCATAGTAGCAGAGTTTCAATATGCAGATCAAAATTATGCCCGAAGCTTACTCCAACACAGTACGAGATTCTCCTCTAAAAATCTCCAAGCTTGGGTAGCTATATATCAGGAACAAGACTTAAAAAACCAAGCGCTTCAGCAAATTTTAAGCACTGACCAATTGCAAATACTGAGCCAAATTGGGGACAACCTTAGTGCGGCGAATGTTCAAGGTTTTGATTCTAGTGCTTACCTACAAAACACAAATATGTACCGCCTAATTGATACACTAGGCTACCAAAATATTTTAGTTTTTAGTGTAGATGAACAACTCGCACATTACCGAAGCATTTTTACTGAGGTAGGAGCCAATCAGGGCGATTACATCTTAGCTGGAGTCAGTGCATCTGGTAATTATTACAAATGGTTAGAACCGATTAATGGAATATCTCAAGGGAATTATGCCCCCATAAGGCGTGTTCAAACACCTAAGCGCCAACAAATGGTGAGCTCTGGTATATCATATCAATTACATCCAAATTGGACCATCTACACCGAAAATGCTTTGAGTGAGAACGATCTAAACTTATACTCTCCCCTAGACGACCAAGATAACCTTGGTTTTGCATCTAAAGGAGGGCTGCGTTTCAGTCTCATTAGTCAAGAGGATACGACTAAACGCAAACGAGAAACCTCTCTCGATTATTTGTTTTTCAATTCACATTTTCAGCCCATCGAGCAGTTTAGAGCCGTTGAATTCGACAGAGATTGGAATATTCGCAACCAGAATTATTCGGGAGCTCAGAGGCAAATTGAATTGAAACAACTTTTTTCCAATAGTCAATATGGTCAAATTCATATAGCTGCCCAACATTTGGATATAGATAGTTTATTTTCAGGACAACGTTTATTTACAAACGGTCAATGGAAACAAAATCGTTGGGATGCGAAATGGGATGCCTCTGCTTTGCGCACACAAACACAAACTGTTCAAAATTACTTTGTGCGTCATCGATTGAAAATAGACAGACAAATTGGGCTCTTTAAATTAGGATTTATTGACGACCATGAATGGAATCAATTTAATGGTCTCTTACAACTTAATTCCTATCAATTTTATGATGCTCAAGCTTTCATTCAGTTGAAAACAACACGCAAGCTTGACCTTAAACTATTTTACCGTGAACGATACGATTGGAGGCCTGACAGTCTATTAGAACTTGCGGCAAAAGCAAAAACAACCGGTTTAGAACTCAAATGGGATCCGAATGCTAGTCGAAATCTTCAGTTACTTATTGGGGCTCGTCAATTAGCTATTTTAGACTCCACACTTATCAATCAAAAGGCAGAAAAGAGTTTGGTAGCAAGATTAGATTACAGCGCCCGGTTCTTTAAAAACGCACTTGCCTTATCCACTTTTTATGAATTAGGATCTGGCCTAGAGCAGAAACGTCGCTTTCAATATATCCAAGTCAATGACGGGCAAGGGATCTATACATGGATTGACTACAATTCAGATGGAATTAAAGACTTAAATGAATTTGAAATAGCCATCTATGCTGACCAAGCAGATTATATAAGGGTTTTTGTGCCAAGTGCAGCTTATGCATCCGTTTTCTCCAATGAATGGAATCAAAGCTTACTTTGGAGGCCTGAAATGATTTGGCGTCACCGCGAAGGCGTGCTACAGATTTTAGCTAAATTTTCAAATCAAACGCGCATAAGAGTTCAGCGGAAACTTCAGGATGCATCCACTCTTCAATGGATCAATCCAATGGCAGCCGACATCAATGAATTCGCGTTGCAATCTGCAAATGCACAATTTTCAAATTCTTTGTTTTTCAATCGGAATTCCAAACGTTTTAGTGCGGAATACAGTTGGGTAAAACAAGAAAATAAAATACTGCTCGCAAATGGTTATGACGCGCGTAGTTTGAACAAAAATCAACTCAATTTTCGTTTCAATATCAGTTCCAAAATAGCATTGGAAACAACCCTTTCTCAGGGTCAAAATACCTCATTTGCAGACTATACAAGTGGGCGTAATTTTCAGATAATTCAACAAGAAGTGAAACCACAATTCATATATCAAGAGGGGTCATTACTACGCATCAGTTTGGCTGGAAGCCTGACTCAAAAATCAAATAGCATTTTATACGGTGGACAGACAGCGGCAGCAAAATCCCTAGAAGCAAGTTGGAAAATCAATAGAAGCGAAAAAGGAAGCTTAACAGGATCCTTGAAGTATATTTATTTTGACTTTAATGGCAATGCCATTTCAGCGGTTGGCTATGAAATGCTCGAAGGACTTAGGCCTGGAACGAACTGGACCTGGAATTTAAGTTTTCAAAAGATAATTGGTAAAAATCTTCAACTAAGCCTCAATTATGGCGGTCGTTTCGTAGAAGGTCAAAAGATCGTCCATACAGGGGGAATGGAACTACGAGCCTATTTTTAGACGCGCTGCTTATTTAGAATTTCGGCTTGAATAAAAGCCCTTGCTTTAGCATCTGTAGCGACATAATCTTCGTATTTCGGATGGAGTATATTCACTACGTTTTGCATACAGTACTCATTAAGTTGAGCAATCTCAACAAATGAAATCTTGCGGTCCAAGTAGGCTGCAACCGCCTCTTCATTGGCTGCATTTAGCGCACAAGCAGCAGTTCCTTGATCGGCCATTGCCCGATAAGCCAGATCTAAATTTTTAAAAACCTTACGGTCTGGTTGTTCAAAGGTAAGCTGCGGATAGTCCATAAAATTAAATCTTGGAAAATCCGTTTTGAAGCGGGCAGGATAAGTAAGTGCAAATTGAATGGGTAGTTTCATATCTGGAAGGCCCATTTGAGCTTTCATACTACCATCTTCAAATTGCACTAAACTATGTACAATTGATTGTGGATGCACAATGACATCAATTTGGTCGGGTTCTAATCCAAATAACCACTTGGCCTCAATGACTTCTAGACCTTTATTCATGAGACTTGCAGAATCAATTGTGATTTTGGCACCCATACTCCAATTTGGATGTTTTAGTGCTTGTTCAAGGCTTACATTTTGTAGTTGTTCGTAGGTAAACCCTCTAAACGGTCCTCCTGAAGCAGTGAGGTATATTTTTTCAATAGGATTTTGAAACTCACCTACCAAACACTGAAAAATAGCAGAATGCTCAGAATCGACAGGATAAATATTCACTGCTTTTTCACGTGCCAATTTGGTAATGAGCTCACCTGCAACAACTAGGGTTTCTTTATTGGCAAGCGCAATTGTTTTTCCAGCCTCTATCGCATGAATAGTTGGTTTAAGACCTGCATAACCAACCAATGCTGTAAGTACCGTATGGACTTCATTGGATTCAACAACTTGACAGAGCGCTTCTTGGCCAGCATAAACGTGAATATCTTCAGACCACAATGCATCTTTAACCTTTTGATACTGTGTTTCATCGGTAATCACAACCGAATTGGGCTGAAATTTCTTGGCTTGTTCGATCAGTAAATCGGCATTTTTGCCTGCAGTTAGAACCTGTAAATCAAAATAAGCTGGATACGCCTCAATGACGTCTAAAGCCTGTGTCCCAATCGACCCCGTCGAACCAAGTATGGCAATGCCTTTCTTTTCTTGCATAGACAAAGGTAACAAATGTAAGATTAGAATGATTGTATGCCATCTTGCTTTAATGGATTAATAGATGAACAGCCATATTTTCTTCATTA
>Ga0208673_1000011_pt1 | contig 112396 bp, 114 predicted proteins | sample ColrivemetaGS715_FD_187612 | JGI IMG/M metagenome (GOLD analysis project Ga0208673, IMG submission 187612) | Estuarine microbial communities from the Columbia River estuary - Ebb tide non-ETM metaG S.715 (SPAdes) (version 2) | ecosystem: Environmental > Aquatic > Marine > Intertidal zone >... | reverse complement strand
GCCTTAGAACCTTTATGTCCGTATGCCTCGACTGTGTCTAATGCATCTTCCATTTCCATGCCGCGTAATTCATCAAAGTCTCCACCTCTTTCATCTAAAAGATCGTTTAAAATTGATTCTGCTTCTGCAGCCTCTTTTGATTCGTTTAGTGAATTTACAAAGTCACCAAAACTTTCAAATACAAAGTTTGTTTTCATGTTATTATTTATTTTATTTTCTTTTACTAATTTTGGATTCTTATTAAGAAGTTCTTCCATGTCTAATTCTGACAAGGCCATAAAACTATCTTCACCGTATTTTTTAGCTAGTTTATCGGCTAACTTAATATCGATTACTCTTGCCATTTGGCTATAATCTAATGTTGCAACGCCAAATTCTCCAAAAATCTCTTCAGCTCTTGCGTTTGCAATTTTAAAGGGAGTTGCTTTTTCATTAATATCTATAGCAGGTGTTAATTCATTTAGAATTCTCTTACCTGTTCTAGAAAGCGCGATGCCATCTTCACTGACATTAAAGTAGTTAGCGTTTCTTCTAATCCACCTTGTACTATCAACTGTCATCTCTTTTAAAATAGTATCAAACTCTTCTTTAGTAAGTTTACCATCTTTAATAGCTTCTAAAACTTTATTTCTAATTCTAGCTGCTTTACCAACTTTAATAGCTGGATAATTTTCAGTATATTTTCTTTTAATAGTGATATGTCTTTCTTCTAATGACTCGTTATAATCGTCTTCTTCTTGATACCACGATTGGTTTGGATCATTTTCAGCTTCTTGGGAGAAGTTGTGTTTTTTCCAGTTATAATTAGGGGTAGTAACTAAAGCTGGGAAAAGAACTCCGCCTGCTTTTACTTTTTTATCATCAAACGCTAGATCAATACCTGCTTGTCTATCTGGATTTTCAATGCCATTCATTTGGGCCAATAATTCGTAGTAATCTTTACCACCGAATTCTCCATATCCATCATATTTAGATTCTTTCCACTTATTACCCTGATTATCATACATGAAAACTGTGATTCTATTTTGTCTTTCAGAACCGATTTGATCACCAGTGTCATGTGTCATCCATGAAAATTGACCTTCATTTATTTTATTAATCCTCATTTTTTTGATGTATTATTTCTTAATCTTTGCTAGAGAGCCGTTTGTTTCTTCATACTGGAATGAAAACTTAGACTTTGCATAAAGAGTTCCCATTGAGAATGATATTAATACACCGTCTGGTTTTTTCATAGCAGTATTGTATGCATCTGTTGCAGCGGCCTCGTCGTCAAATATACCAATATATTGTTTTGAGCCAGCAGAACCAATTGTATATCCTGCTTCTAATCTAATTCTTTGACCATAAAAATCTGCAGAATTATGAGCAAACACTAAGTATTTAGTCTCACCCTTTTCCGGTAGATTGTCGCTATGCTCACCGAATTCATTTCTAGAATTATAGTGATAAGAACCAAATTGAATAGATTCATCTACTGGTATGTTATTGGCTTCTGTAAAACTTTCAAATGTTTTTATATTCTTCATTTTGACCATGGATGATTTTTTGATACCATTTTAGCACCGTGAATTAGACCAAGAACGTCTCTATCTCTTTCAGAGTGATAGATTCTGCCTTCATCGTGGAAGTACTTCCAGTGAGCCTCTTTTGACCCTTTACGAATACCATAAGAAACATCCTCTTTCTTATCGTAGATCACCTGGTTATCCTTGTGTAATTCCTTGTATGCATTCATAAACTTATCAAGCTCATAGCCAACGATGGTATTGTAGGTATTAAAAATACCTGCTTCGTTAACAAATTGCTCAAATAGTTTAACGTGTTTCATGATTAGTCTAAATATCCGCCTTGATTGTGTACTTTATAACCCATTGGCTTTTTGTACTCGGATTTATAGTTTAATTTTAATTTCTTTAGGATCTTAGCTGCCTCTTTTTCGCCTCTGATGATTTTAATCACGTTCCAGTGTTCGTCCTCAGAGTAAGATCCTGGTTCATCGCCCTTTGGTGGGTTACCATTGCCTGATCTATAAAAATCAGCTGCATTTAAAGCTGAAACTGCTTTTCTATAATCTTGTGAATTATCAAAAGTGTATGAGTTATCCAGGTTTGCTTCGTTAATAAACTGCTCAAATAATTTTAAGTGTTTCATAATTATTGAATGTATGCGTTTAATTCGTATTTGTTTTTCATGCCATAAATCTGGATATGTAACATCTTCTTTTGTGGCTTGCCGTCTTTTGTTAGACCAATACTAGCTTTATTAGTTACACCCTCCTTTGGCTTAGCTGGGCCAATTGAAATTTCATTCCAAATGTCGTCGTCATTAACCTCATAGCCTTTGGATTTTGCATACTCTAATGCTGCATCAACCGCAGATGAATATTGATTATGATAAATCTGATAATCAGACTTTTCATTTACAAACTGTTCGAATAACTTTGTATGTTTCATATTGCTAATATAATAAAAAAACTTGACCCGGAAAAATCCAGGTCAAACTTTTTTCTATTTTATTTAAACTTTTTAAGTTTATCTTCGATTAACTTTTTAGCGTCGTACATAATGCCAGGAGATCTGAAAGATCCTCCAATATCATTAGCTTCTTTCTTAATCATTGCTAATAAATCATCAATTGAAACTTCAACTTGTGACATTAGATCTTCTCTTCTCTCGTCTTCATCATCTGAAATTGTGCCATCAGCTTTCTTTTCAGAAACTACTGATTCCATAGTTGCAATCTTTCTGAATTCATCAACAATCTTTTTTGCTTTAGAACCTTTATGACCAGCTGCAGATACGATTTGATTAAATAATTTATCATCACCTTTAGCTAATTCATCCTCAGTGTATGCTCCATCTGGGCCTGCAACTTGAGTGTATAATTCCATTGCAATTTGCTCATCCTTTTCGCTTTCGTTAACTAATTCAAGTGAAAGTGGTAACTCGGCTGATTCGTTTAAATTATATTTAGTAATTGCTGTTAATAATTTAGAAGCAGCTTCTTCTTCACCGATATGATTTAAGTATTGAACAGTGCCATTAGCGATAGCATAACCGCTCCATCCTGCTGCATTAGCAATATCTGAATATAATTCTTCTGATTTACCTGTTAATTTAGAGCCTTTAGATGCAGCTCCAATTGCTTTAGAAGTAACCATCTCTTTGTGAAAATTAGCATCTTCCATTGCATCAGCATAAACTTTAGCAATAGTATTTAAGTCTGTTAAGCCTGATTTTTTCCAAATAGTAACAACTTTGCCGTTTTCTCTTTTACCTTCGTTAATTTCTTCAGATTCTTTAATAAGAACTGGATATGTTTTGCCATTGAATTCAAATTCTTCTTTGCCTTCGTCTTTAGCTTTTTTAGCAGCAGCTGCAAATGCTCTACCTTCTTCAACAGGTTCTTCTGCAACCTCTTCTGATTCTTCAGAAACATTACCAAATGCCTTTGTGATAAACTCTCTTTTTGCTTCTAACTCTAATTCGTCAAAAGAAGTAATATCCATTTCATCAAGAATTGCAGCTAATCTACCAGCCAATTCAGATCTTTTAGCAACTTTTTCTTCTGCTAATTTAGCTTCAGTCTCTTGAGCTCTTAACTGTGAAAACGTCTGAAAAGACGTAATTTTACTCATTTCTGCCATTTTATTAATATTTGTTTATTTTTGTCATTACTTTATATATCTCCTTCGAATTGTATTCTTTTAATATTATACTCAAACTTCTCTTGGCGATATATTGATTGTCTAGCCTTACCGTGCTTATATAAATAGTTATCCCACTCATCAGTTCTAATATCATCAACAAAATCTATAATAACTACTTTATCCTTGGACTCATGTTGTCTCAATCCTCTACCAATAGATTGGCGAATAATTACTTCAGATTTGAATGATTCTGTAAAGAAAATGTTGTGTATTTTTTTAATAGAAATACCAGTTGAAAATGTACCATAAGAAGCTACAATAACTACCTCTTCACCTTGCTCCATCTTCTTTTTGTATTCTTCGCGAATATCCTTGTCAGTTCCTCCATCAACATAGTAAACTCGCTTAGCACTATCCTGCCTAAGCTTTTCGTATAGCCTCTTACCGTGTTCAATGCGGTGGAAAAGGACCAAACTATTACGTGGTATTCTGGAAATGACGCTAGCAATAAAGCTGAGGCGGCCTGGGTTATTGATGATAAAATTTTGTTCAAGTTGAAATACATCTTTATTTTCGTATTTATTAGTTGCTAATTCCATAAAGGCCCTACGTTGCGATTCTGTTGCATAATTCATTTCAATTACTTTAACAGCACATTGTGCAATGTGTCCTTGTTTTTGTAGGAAACTTGCCTTTACTTCGCTGATCACTGGTCCAGTTTGACTCATAAGTGTCAATTTATCTAATGTACCATCTTTTGGTAAGGTACCTGATAAACCGAATCTATATTTAGCTTGTGTACATTTTTGTAGAATGGTTTTAATTGAGGCTGATTTGGCTTTGTGTGTTTCATCCACAATTACAGCGTCAAACTGCTCAAAATATTCTTTAGGCTTTTTAATCAGTGATTGATATGTACCAATAACAATATTCTTATTACTTTTAATCTTTTGACCTGCAAATATCTGTTGAATGCGTAAATCAACCTTATTCATATAATTATATTCGTGAAAATCCTCATGTGCTTGGACAACAAGAGAAACATTAGGTACAATAAAAAGTATACGTTCAGCCTTTTTCTTTTCAAGCATATAGGCAACTGTTAAAAATGAAATTAATGTTTTACCAGCTGACGTTGCCAATTCAGCTAAACATTTTCTAAATTTAAGAACATTAAAGGCAGTTTCAATCTGATAATCTCGAGGTGTAATTTCAGCACCATTAAAGAAGTTCATTGACCATTGTTCGAATGATTCAATATTAATATCTGGGTCAATTAATCTACGAATACCTTGGATATCTACATCATATTTGTAGTCCTTACACACGCTAATAACATAACGCCACAAACCGGCCGGGATCCATTTATCATCCTTCATATAGGAGATATAACCATCCCAAACTCCCTTCTTTACAAGAGGGTTAAATCGCCAATTATCAATACGTTTAGTTAATGCAATACGAAGCTGTTCTAATTCTAGCTCTGTGATTTCATCAATACGTAGAAATTGATTATCTTCTGTTAAAGTTAATACCAAAACTCATATCAACTATTTTTTAGAGTTTAGAAATATCTAAACGGTTTTTGATTGCAAAACCCATATTATCTAGAGTTTTAACAGAGCCTTCCAAGAAAGACTTTTGAGTTTCTAAAAGCTCAAGCATGTGTTTGTCATCTGCCATATCTGCATCTAGAAACCTCTCTTTTTGTTTGTCGGTAAGCTTATAATCGTAATTATAATACTCAATCCATTTTTGCTTGTATAAACGATCACATGCTGATTTTTGGCTGCGAATCTTTGTACCAATTGAAGCTAATTGTTCAACCATAATCTGACGATATGATAGAGTATATGCACTCACTTCTTCAAGATTGGTACCGAGTTTAAGATCTTCAGCCAATTGCTTAATCTTAAGGGTCCATTCTGTTCGTTGAGCATCTAAATACTCATCTAACTTAATAAGCTTTTCTTGCTTTGTTGACATTAGAATAATTGGTTTTTATTATTATTTTTTATATATGTGCTCGTACTAAGTTTCTTTTTAAACTTAGGTTGTAGAATTGTAAAATCCTTTTCTTGATAATTAAGATTAGAAAGATCAAAGCTCACAAACTCTCTTAAGTTTCTTGGCTTTTCGCTCTCTTTCTCAAAATCTTCAAATGATTCTTCAATCATAAGTTCAAAGTCTATATTTTTCATAGGTAATATGCGTCCAATTTAGAGTTGCTAAAATATTGATCGATACTTTTGATTGACGCATCTTTTAAAATATATGCAGCCCTAACAAGGTCGTTCAAATCACCCAGTTCTTTAGGATATTTATCTAATTCATTTTTATCAACCCCTTTAAGGAATTGTTGCCATTTAATATCCATCTTTGTTTCTTCGAAGAATTTTTGCCACATAAAGATCTTTTTACCTCTACGTAGCTTTTCCATCATCTTCTTTTTACCAGTGTCGTCATTATCAAACATATAACGAATGGTAGGGATCTCATCAAACTCTTCAGTTGAGCGGCCAGCAGTTGCAAGTCCAATACTGTTTTGAATAAACATTGCATCAATTGGACCTTCAAACATGGTGACTTCTCTTTGTAAATCGACTTTTAATACGCCAAATAGAGTTGAGATCTTTTTAAGACTAATTAGTTCTTCTTCAGTAACCTTTAATTCTTTATCCATCTCTTGATAAATGCGCTCAATATCATAAGTCAAATATCTAGATTTGCGATGTTTTGTAAGTGCTCTTGTCTGTAATCCAATAATCTTATTGTTTGGTGCAAGATTGAGAACTACAAGTCTCTTATCTTTTGGTGAATAGAGAAAGTATTCAAGTTTGTGGGTAAGTAATCTGTTTCTTAAGTAAAAAAATGGAGCATCTCCAGGTTCTACTTCAACCCAACCTAAAGCATCTTTTAATTCTTGGCGGGTTGGTGATAGATCATAAATCAATTTGAATACATCGTGCTCAAGAACTTCAACGTCGTTAGTTTCGATCTTATGTTCTTGGATGTAATCAATAATCGCAATTGAATCATCGCGATCTGCAAATTGAATATGGTGATCTTTTAAGAGTGAATAAACATCTCCATGTTCTCCACAGTTAAAACAGTGATATTGTAGTGTATCCCAATACAAATTACCTCGCTTTTTAGAGGAATCTGTACTGGAATCACCACAATATGGACATGCCAGGCTTATACGGCCTGGCATTTCCTTAATCATCTGTTTCGAAGGTTCGTGGTGGTGTTTTACGACCACCTGCTTAACTAATCCTCGAATCTTAGATTTTAATTGTTCATCTATCTTAGAGATCGAGGTCATTCAAGAAATCATCTAGATCGTTATCAGAACTTACGCTAGTTGGCTCTGGACTACCTACCATTTCTGAAGGAAATTCGAAATCTGTAGCTGATTCCACTGTTGCTTTTTGAGCAGGAGCCGCTTTCTTAGCGGCTGCTTTAGGCCTAGAAACTACGCTGTCAATAGAATCTCCAGGATTCAAATATTGACGAAGGATTCCATTAACGAAATCGCGAGTTTCACCATCCCAAGACTTGTACTCATAAGGCTCAAGAGAAGGAGCCGCGTCCAATTCAACTTTAAGTGATGACATTGTCTCTTTGTTACGCTCTGCTGGAGCGCCATCAAGAACAACTGCTGAACGGCTTGCTGAGAATTTAGATTTGTCGTAGTTATTGTAATCACCTTGGCGAGTAATAATCAACTCAAAATTCTTACCTTCAAAGAGGTCAAATACTTGGGTTGGTTCGCCGAATGCAGGCTTCAATTCCTCGTCGATCTTTTCTTTGATCTTGTAACCAAACTTGAAGATCATGTATTGACCTTCGTATTCAGGGTGTTGAGGATCCTTAATAACTTTAATTAGAGAGTAATATTGCTCACGGCGCTTCAACTTCTCAGACATTTTACGGTCTACTGCTGAATCGCTGTTACGCAATTTAAAGAATACATCAGCAATCGGGCATTTCTCATTTACTGTAGATGGTGAATCGATCAAACGACCGTTACCTTCTGCGTCTGTCAGCCAGTGTACGTACTTTTTAACAAGAGAGTTGCGTGGATTTGCTGGATTAGGAACAAAGCGAATCAATGCTTTATATGTTCCGTCTTTGCCTTGATCGGCGCTCGGCTTATAGATATTATCTGTTGTCGAGCTTGTTTGTTGGTGGGTGTCAACGTCTGCTACACCCAAGTTGAAGATGTCAAAATCTGCCATAACTTTAAAACTTTAATTTTCTTTAATAATTGTTTAACTTCTTTGATTGTCTTTCGGTACCTTTAAAACTTTCAAATACGAATATTATACGTGTCCCCTCTAAAAGGTTTCACAGTTCTCCAAAAAATATTAGTGTGAATGGTATCTTGAACCAGATTCGTCAATCCAGCCTTGACCTTCAGGTAATCTAGCTAAACCTGCTCGACGTAAGATGTCTAACATTTCAGCCTCTTCCATACGGCCCTGAGAAACCATGTGCTCTAGAGCAGCTTTCAAATCTAATAATATTGCAGAACTTATAATATTCATATAGTATATATCTAATTTTTTTGTATTGTTTCGAAACTTTTTACCCAAACATTAATATAAGTTATGGTTTTAAGCTTGAGGTTGAAAGGTAGCTTGGAGGTATGCATTTAAGAAGTAAGCATCCACTAAGTCGTCAAACGGTTTTGGAATCTTTTGGGTCTCTCCGATTTCTCCCAAACAAAATTGATAGGTTTCAGACTTTGCAAGGTTTTGGTCATTATTAATATTAGAAAGAAAAACTTTCCATAAGTCTCCCTTATTCATGTTGCCTTTACCAGCATGCTTCTTAATAGTTGAAGGCGCGACAGTTTCAATAAACTTAACTTGGAAATATTCTAGGATCTTGAGTTTTAAGATTGCAGCACCAGCTGCCATATCAATAATGTTATTAGTTCCTTGCTTAGAGCCAAAGCTCGTGCCTTCAAATGCAAAAGTAACATCTTCATCTCTTGGAATAACCTCTTCAATCATCTCAAGAATATCGTTAGCGGTAATTAAGTATCTTTGGATTTTGGCAAACTCAACTGAAGAGTATTCACCATTATTAGAGAAATCCGGTTGGGATTTATAGATGGAATCTTTAAGCGCCGCAAAGTCTTCTTGGATTTTTTGTTCCTTCTTAGTTCCAGTGCCAGCTTTTAAATAAGAAATAAAGGTATACTCTTCAGTGTTTGAATTGAAAGTACAAATACCTGGAGAGTTTAATGAAAAGTCAATTGCAACAAAGTGCATATTAGAATTTATTACCGACTGCAGCACCTAAAGCAGCGCCAACCAGTCTTGAAGTTAACATATCGTAAATAATGCCTTTCTCTACGCCAAGGACTTTAGCAACCATTTTACCTAAAGATTTGCCAAGGGCAAAACCAGTTAAACCACCTAAGATAGAACCAAAAAGACCTTCATTTGTCATTTCCTCATTAAGTCTATCTAAATCATAAGAACCATCCTCATTCTGGTATTCAGCAATAAAAGCATCAATTGCTGCATCTACCTTAGCTTCTAATTCTTCATTCCATTCAGATTGAAGTGACTCTTGAAGGATCTGTAATTCTTCAGAAGTAACATCCTGTTCTTGCATGTAGTCTAAAAATGTTTTCATAAAGTATATATCTTAATCTATTTCGAGCTTGATATTAAATTTGTTATAATAGAATGTAAGCTGAAACGTAGTAAATTCCGCAATGTTAGTACTCATATTTAATTCAAGTTCAGAAATTGAGTTCATAATTGGCTTTTCAAAAACCGCACTCATTACATGAATACCTTCACCATCAAGGATTTGTAATTTAAGATCATCAATAAACGGCTCTCTTTTAGATTTTGAATAATAATATAGGAGAGTGTCTTGCATAATCCAATAGTTAATGTAGCCATCTAAGAGTTGCATTTCAACCGTAAATTGTCTCTCAATAGTATTCTGGATTGGAATGGAACCTCTATGATATGTTGTTGTTCCGTCATTAGGTGATTGAGAGATTGGATCAAAAGAAATACCTGGCATTGCAATACCTTGAATTGCGTAATTGATAAAGTCAATTGGCTCAGTCATTAAATTACCTGGCATTCTATTCAAATACTTACGATACTTATCAGCAACTTCCTTCGGAATAAAATTACGAGGAAACTTAAAGTTGAATAAATTATTTCTACTATTTAGTATCATTAGATAATCTTAACTTTTCCGTGGTATAATAGTGATTCAGTTTGTCCATTCTTTAAATTAATATAGAATGTATCTGCAAATTGGTTTGTATCTGCCTGATCAAATCTAACCGCTGTTGACTTTGGAACTTTAAAGAATACTTGACCTTTACCTAAATCAACATCTGGGAAAGTTGGATTATGGTGGATCTGTTGTTCAATATTTCCACTCTTAATAATTAAAATAATGTCCTCAGCATTAACTAAACTGATTGATTCCAAATTATCACCTTTAGGTCTAGCGATTGAGAACTTAATAAAGTTATCTGAAACTTTAGAAAGTGTAATTTCACAATTACCTTCAGACGCATATTTAATTTCACTGTTTGCTTCTGCTTCAGCGGCTTGTAATGTAATATTAGTTGCACCAGCTACGATACCATAAGTATCCATTGCAACTGGTACATATTTAGTTTCGCCAATTGAAGGTCTGATAGAGTTTACAAACCCATTAACCTCTCTATTAACTTGTGTGTTCGGTAATTTATTATAGATAATTGGAGATGCATCATTTGATTTTAAGGTAATCTTTTGCATCTTCTTACCATATTTCTTAGGTTGAGTATAAATTAATGAAGCAACCTTTAAGATTTGTGTATTGTCAGTTTGATTATAAATACGCATTGCAACTCTAATTAAGAAAGAAGAGCAGAATGCTGCATTTTTAATAATTGGACGATATAACATAGTTTGATCGAATTGATCAACCTGAACCATTGTAGTTTGATATGTTGAAACATAGTTCATACCTAATTGTTCGCTCACATCAATATCATAATATACAATTATATCATCGCCGGATTCTTGCATTCTATTTAGAATGTATTGTTCAAACCCGTTTTGTGATCCATCTTTCTCTCCCCAAATTTCAAAGAAATCACCATCAGCCGCTTCTTGAAGATTGACAGTAATATCTGCAAACTCATCTTCTTGTGCTAGAGTTAATTTACGCTCATCTGCAATTTCAATATATTGAATGCCATTAATATCTTTAGTAACACCAATTGTTCCTAAAATAATTTCATAGTTAGCAGATGAAATAATTGGATCTAGATCAAAGAATGTAGTTGCAAATTCTTCATTCTTTGTTGCATCGCTCATATGAATTAACGATGGAACCTTAACCTCAATGTATTTAGAGAAAGCACTATCTGCTAATACAAATGGTTTAGGGTTTTGAATTTCGTATGATGAAGTATTTAAATATACAATTGAAGTAAAGTAACCATAAGTACCATTACTTCTTTTAACTTTAACTTGAAAATGAAAACCATCTAAACCTCTACCAGCAAATGAATAACCTGTTCTTAAGTGTAAGCGAATTGTATCATAGTACACGTGTTGAACATCATTAACCGGAACCACTGTTAATCCATTAGAATCTGTTCCAGCCCACTCAGATGAATCTAAATAATTCAATGAGTTATTTAAAAGAGCCCATACAGAATTATTAGCAGTAGGAACCGCATAGTATCTACCACCTTCTCCTGGCGCTGTCTTAATATTATTACCAGTTTCCTGTTCTGATTTTGACCATAAAGAATTTGCTCTATCACCAACTTGAATATTACCACCTACAAAATCAATACCTGTAGAATTTACATATTGATATTTATAAGTTCCATTAGTATTAGGTGTATATGTTAAAACAGTTCCAGATACTTGATAGCTACCTCCAGAAATTGTAAAACCAGAAATATTATTAATTGAAACATCAGAAAGGTCAAACTTATAAGTTAATCCATTCTTTAATACTAATTCGCGACTAGCAAAATTATTAATGTATACAAAGCCATTAGCAACTTTAACTTCAAAGTTTACTACATCAGCACCAAGTTCATGAATTAAGAATCTAGATGCGCTAGTATCGCCATCAACTGTATCTAAATATTTCAGTTGAGAGCCATTATCATCATTCTCAATTTTAGCATTATCTACAACCGCAACATCTTGGTCATGGTAGATAAATTCTAATAGAATGTCTTCGTCTATTCTTGCAAATTTTGATGATTGCGCCATTCTTAATTTTTATATTTTAAAATCTTAACCATTTTGGTGAATAGATCATTCCAATTCCAATTGAAGGTCCAAAACTAACAACCTGTTGGTTATTTAAATTGATGCCATATCCAACTCCTAATCCAATTGACCAACCACTTTTCTTAACTGTTGATCTATTTAATTTGTCATTCACAATATTAATATTCTCAATATTTGTAAATGTTAAATTTGGGTAAGGAGAACTGATCTTTAGTTGATCTTTTCCATCAACATTTAAAATAGCCATTGTTAAACTAACACCTTGATCCATTTCAAATATTGATCTTTTTACCAAAAATAGAGAATCTTGAGGGTACAAAACTAATTGACCTTTAAAGTTTCTCCAATTATATTTATCCCACTCTTTATTATCAGCTAAATCAATAATTATACTATCATTATTATATGTAACCATTGAAGCTGCAATAATAGAATCTTTAATTTCTAATTGCGCTGAAATAAGGTTATTAACCTGCTTAAACTTTTCATTTAATTTTAAAGCATCATTATATTTCTTTAACAATTTAGAATTAGAAGTTTTCAAAGATTCAATATCATATTGATATGAAGAAATTGAAGCAACAAGATCTCCATTGATATTTTTTTCTAATTTAATACTATCTTGAGAAGCTAAATAATTATTAAAATTACGGTTAGCGACCTGTTCTGCATCTGCAACATCTTGCTTTAAATTTTCAATACGATTACATTGATTCAATAGTAATAAAACAAGAATAATACCAAGAGCAAAACCTATCACTCCTCTATTATTCTTATCTAATATGTAGTCTAAAAACTTTTTCATAATTTATTATATCCAATCAGTATAATCGTGGTCGTTACCACCAGTATTTGATGTATTATTAAGTTCTGCAATTACAACCTTTACGTGTAACCAGTTGTATGATTGAGAAGGTGAACTTAAAATAGATGATTTAGAATTTGCTGTTTGTGCAGTTCCCCATGCTAAATATTGTCCTGGGTTTGCTATTGTATTAAAATATGGCTCTTGAGTTGAATTACTGAAAGCATAGAATACATGATATCTCATTGTAGTACTATTAAATCCAGTACCTGTCCATTGTGCTGATGCATCTACTTGTGTAGTCCACGGATCAGTACCGTAAGGAATACCGCTAACATAAGTCATTGTAACTGCAGTAGAACTTAAATCTAATTGAAGATTACATGTAAATGAAACAGAGAAATATGTAGAAGTTCTAGCAAATGAATCAACCCATAAATTAGCTGTCCACGTTTTATTGCTATTAGTAAATACGCCATTATTTAATGTGTATCCTGTTGGTGCAACCACTGGGTTTGTAGTTTTAAATGTTTTACCAGTTGGCGCATTAAATACAACTTGACCTAAGTATGTTGATTCACCATTATTACCAGTTTTATCAGTAAGCTGAGATGGTGTAACAGTTGCACTATTGTTAATATTTAAAACGTATGTTGCTTTATTAAGAGCTAAATAACCAGCGGCTTGGAATCCAGTTGCATTATATGTAAATTGATATGTATTACCATTAAATGTTTGGTCCATATACATATTTAATTTTTGACCATTCGATGGATTAATTGCAGGTGGTGGACCAGTACTAATATTTGGTTGTGATGTTCCATTTGGATCTGTAAATTGATTAGCAGCTGGTGCAATTGCCCAATAAAAATTATTAGGTGCGTTTAATTGAATTAAACCACTAGTTCCAGGTTCAATAGTACTCGATCCGTCATATCCACTAATTGTAAATGTTTGGGTTGTTGAAGAACTTGTTTCAACAAAATTATATGTATTTGTTACTAATGGGGTTTGACCCGCCCCGGCGTCTGACCAATATAAATCAGATGCACCTAAATAGATAATTTGGGGTAATCTCTTAAGAACCAATGTAACACCAGAAGTACTCTGCTGTAAATAATCTGTAGTTGTAGTAACGTTACCGGTTACTGTATAAGATCCTGTTGAATATGTTGCTGTTAAATCAACATCAGCACCACCAATAATATGTAAATTATCATTAGTTTGAACTGCATCTCCTTGACCAGAAGATGAATCGCTATTGTCTTCAATATCATAAGAGAATGAAGAAAGATCTGGAACCTCATAAGATTCTGTTCCATTAGTCCATTCTTGTCCATTACAAACATACCAACCTGCATAATCTCCAATACCTGCTCCAATTCTAACTTTTAATACTTCAGAACCTGAAGCAAGAGTAACTGTTTCAGTATTGATAAACATATTGTTATCTGTAAAAATTTCAGGTAACATTGAAATTATAGTTCCAATTGGAATAGCACTTCCAATTTCTTGGAAAGTTTTCCACTCAACCTCACCTGTAGTATCTTTAGCAACTGCAATTTTATCAGTGTCTGGGCTATTAGATTCAACTACTAATTTACCTTTAACCGTAAGATCTTCATTATAAATAGCATTAACTCTAACGTCTAATGCTAAATTATCTAAATCAAATAATGAACTACCATTTAAATCAGTAAAGCTAAATTTATCAGAATTGAATTTCATTAAATTGCCTAAACCAATCGAGTAATCCTTAAAATAAATGTCTAAATTACCAGTAGATTCAAGTTTAAAATGAACTTCTGTATTTACAGAATCTGAAGATAATTTAAAGTTAGAAACTGGAGAACCAGAAGGTCTATTAATAACAAATTGTGATTCTAGATTAGCCAAACCAGCCTGATATTCAGGGGTTTGAGAACCAAAACCAATTAAAACGGCTGGTGGTAAATCACCAACTGTATGTGATGGGATCAAGGTATCAATTGTACCTGTTTGATCACCACCAACTAAAAACCAATATTCACCGCCTGGATCACCAACCGGTCCTTGAGTACCTTGAGTACCTTGAGTACCAATAACACCTTGAGGACCTTGTGTTCCTTGAAAACCTTGTAGACCTGCAGTACCTTGAGGTCCTTGTGGTCCACCTCCATTCGCAACTAATTGGTCAAAATTATAATTAACTTTGTCCAATTTAATCTGATCTGAATCAGCTACGAATATCTGTTTTAAGTTTAAGGCCATGATATATCTATTTTATCTATATATTTATTTTATTTTTATAACACTCCACCTTCACCTGTGCCTCCTCCAGTACTAGGAGCTGGACTTGGGGTTGGGCTCGGAGTCGGAGTTGGGCTAGGAGCCGGGCTCGGAGTCGGAGTTGGGCTCGGAGTTGGGCTAGGAGTTGGAGTTGGGCTAGGAGTTGGACTTGGACTCGGGCTAGTAATTGGAGTTTTATTAGCTGGAGTACTTCCAACTGGTGATGGTGATGGAGAACCCTGTGGTGAAAGACCAAGTTGAGATTCACCTGAATTACTCCATGTTAAATCATCAGCACCTAAATATACAATATGTACATTTCTAGATCTATAATAATCTGCACCACTCGAAGATCCTTGATATAATAAGCTAACATTTACATCAGCGTCTGTTAAAGTTAAATAAGTATCATATTCATTATTACCACTATATAAACCATCTGTATGTACTTTAGCTCCAGTTAAAATAATAATATCATTGCTACCGCCAGAAACAGCTGCTTGGCCGTTACCATTGTTTGCATCAATTTGATATGTAAATGCATTTAAATTAGGAACTTCATAAGAAACTGACTCATTTTCCCAAGTCATACCATTACATAGATACCATCCAATAAAATTACCAGTTTCTTTACCTCTGCCATATTTAACATATAATGGTCCTTGGTTAGAAATAACTGAAGATAAAACCTCTCCTAAATAAAAATTGTCAGTATTAAAGAATGAAACAGGAATAGAAACAATACTACCAATTGGCATATTATCAAAAACTTGTATCTTACTCTTCCACGAAACATTACCATTTGAATCGTCAGCCGCTAAAATATATCCCTGTTGTGCACCATTTTCATATTTAAGTTTGCCAACAACATTGACATCTTGGCGCATTGTTGAATCCACTTTAGATTCAAACACTGAATTGACGTCTAAATAATTTTCTAATTTATTATAACTATTAAACTTGTATTCAGCCGCCTTTAAATTTAATTTTTGATCTGAATAAATCTCAAATATATCATCAACACCATCTGTATACAAATCTAATATTGCTCGATTGTTATTATCACCATTTAATAATTCAATATTATTCCATTGTGAATCTGGAGTATAAAAGTTCAATACGGTATCTGCATAATCTAATGGCGCATTTGATGTATCAACGATATCACCTGAATCTAATTCTTGATCAGCGTCCGTGTCTGTCCAATTTGTAATAGTATCTGAAAATACAACTCTAACAACGTCAACCTCTAAAGCAGGATCACCATTATATTTTGGCATCAAATATCTGATAGCCGCTTGATCCACTTTTCGCCAAGGTTCAATACCTTCCACGCCAGCAGCACCTTGAGAACCTTGATATCCTTGAGGTCCATCGTATCCAATGTCGCCAGCTTCACCATTAGATCCATTAGATCCATATTTACCTAGAGGCCCCTGTGGCCCACCGAGTGTTAGCAATCCAAAATTGTAATTGATCTTATCAATTTTATCTTGAGACCACCAGGCAGTGCTATTTGGATCTAGGTCAGATGTGAATATATGTTTGACATTAATATCCATTATGCTTGAATTTTGACGTGCACTTTAAGTGTGTGACCGTACCCGTATTTTTTATTGTATGTTAGTCTGAAACTCAAACCATCATTTTGATAACTTTGAATTTCATAATTTGTTTGTGATGTAAAACCACCGTCTGATAATAATTTTGGATCTACAATTGATTCAAAGCCAGAAATACCAGCCTTAAATTCAGTTCCATAAATCTCAATATTATCAATGATAAATCTTGTGACAACATTGTTGTAAACATAAATCTCTAAATCATCTAAAATGCTAGTTTTATCATCGTAAGAATATTGAGCTTCAACATACTTTCTAAACTTAGAAGTAATTCCATCTTCTAATAATTCGTTATAAATTGATTTAGGTAGATAAAAATCTGCAACAATTTGTGTGTCTGTTTCAATCCAATGGATTGATGTCTTATTTAGCTTATTAACTCTAATTGCATCTAATGCATTTATATCTTTTTCTAATGTTGCATTAAATGCAGTAATGCTATAAGTATCTTTTACTTTCATAACTGTTGAAGCCATAAAAGATTTTATTTCAACTGGCGTTAATGTACCATACGCATCTTCTGTTTTGCCAGTTGGCAAAGATCTTGTAAAATAGTTTTGATTATATTTAGATCTTAAAATATTTAAGTCTTTTTTATCAATTGCAATTTCTCCAATCTTCGGATATAATGGTAGTTTATCAGATGTGTCTGATAACTTTAATAAATTCTTTGAATTAATGTCGTTAACTTTATGGAAATAATAATTTTTAATATAACCAAAAGATTGATTAATATGTTTATAAGAATTAAATGCTACACCTAAATTATTTAATCTTGAATAAATCAATGATTCTCTAGAATCCACTTCGATTTGAGTAGATCCAATTAATGGAATATTACGTTTATGATTTGTATAAACATCTGTAAATGTAATAATATTATTAAATAATGGAGTGTAATCTCCATTCATTCTTCTAATAATAGTGTAATATCCGTCATCAGTTCTTTTTGTTAAAATAGAACCAACACTCGATTGGGATAATTGATATGCCTTTGGCTTTTCTGGATCTGATGTAACATCTAATAGCGACGGTTTAATTAATTCAACACCATCTTCAACTTCTAAAATAAATCTATTTTGAAGCTGTTCACCTGTTTCAGTAATTGTTAAATATTGAATTGAGCCAAATTGATTAAATCTATCCGCAAAATTATTAGCAACAATTTCTTCTAATAAGAATTTGAATCCACTGGCTCCACCTCTCCAATAATAGAATTGAGTTTGTCTTGAAACAACTGAAGGATCATCTAGTGTTTCTGGTCCAATTTCTTCTATCTTCTCATTATTAGAATCAAAGACTAGTTTAATTGGCTTTGAATTTACTTGAATCTGACTATCTCCGGTGACATTAACAACCTTCATTCCATATGTGACTCCTTGATAATCAAAATAGATCCATGAATATTCGCCAAGTTCATTTCTATTAATAAACTCTGTGAATCTACCAGGACCAAATGAGAATACATTGATAATTTCAGATTCCCATTGAGAATTTTCATTACCTAAAAATAGTTTAAAAGGAAGTGCAGTATCAATTATATTATTGGTAATAACATTTCTAATATTATTTGTAGTGTATAAATCTTCTCTATCAAGGAATGATCTAGAATTTAATACAACATCTAAATCTATAACAATACAAATAAATTTGAATTTGTCGTTCTTAATGGTTGTATATCTAACTCCGTTTTCTGTAATTGCATCACCAGTATTATAATTTAATACAACACCAAATTTATAATCATTAACCTCAGAAGTATTAATAAATTCTGTTGGATTAGGTCTAGCAAATTCTTTACGCTTTTTATATGAGTATCTTAATCCTCTAAATACAGTAGAAGCTTCTAACTCATTAGAGCCTCCAATAAAATTAGAGAACATATTCTTTTCATTTGAATCAACCCAAGCTTGTGTAAATTGGTTATAAATACCGTTGTTCTTAAAGTATAATTCAAAGTAGTTTACATCAGTTGACTTTAATTGGTCTAAACTAATGCCTTGAGTATAATTAAAATCTGTATAAGACTGTAAATTATCTAAAGTGTTATTTGTATAATAATGAAGTGGAATCTGGTTTAAATGAAAATGTTCCATATTTAGAGCATTCGCATTTCTACCAGTAATATGTGTTAAATCTGGCGAAATATTATCTTCGCCAAATGCCTCACTAATATTTAATGAGTATGGAAGATTTCTAGCATTGAATCCATTCTTTAATGCAAACTTCATAATGGTTGGAACCATTCTAGAAAGCAATGCAGTTTCTTTTAATTCATTTTCATTTAATCTATCATACTCAGAGTTGATAGCTGAAACAGAAGTAGAATCATCAATACTTTCTTCAACTAAAACGTCATATAAATTATTAAAATATGTTGAACCACCCTCTGTTAAAGATAATTCACCAATATCTGACATTCTTGTTGAATAAAAATCAAAGTCAAAATCTTTTAAATCGTATGCACTAAATTTACCAATTGTTGGTTTATATCTAACCCAAGTCTGAATACTTGTATCATTAGAAGCTTTAATTGGTTTGTCAAAAATAATTCTAAATTTAGTATCATCTAAAAGATCGCTTGTAATATCTACAATTTTTACATACTTACTAAGATCTTTTGACTTGATATAATCGCCAATTTGTAATTTACCTTTTTCTTCTAATGTTACAAACTTAGCACCTCCGACTTCAGAACCACCTCTAGTGGTATAAGTTACCCATTGATTAAATTGATTTGATAGCGTAACCTCTCTAGCAATATCAAAACTTACAAAGTTAATAAAGTTTTGGCTATGCGGAGCAACAACCATTCTTTTGCGATTATTTCCAGCCGCATAATCTTTAATTACTAATGTATTATCTTTTGAATACGTTTGGTAGAAAGTAATTGCGTTGTGTAAGGCTAAAGTAACATCAACCAACGTTCCATTGGCAGAAAATCTTCTGCCATTAAAGGTACCTGCCACTAATGTTGTATCTGCAACAAACGTGAAATTATATAAATCATAATTAGCAGATTCAATTTCAGTTAAATCACCAATTAATATTTTATCGTTATGATTAGGTTTTTCAACAATTTTTAATCTAACAAAACCATAAGTGTCTGGTGTTTCATTTAAAACCTTAACAACATCATCCTTTTTATAATTTTGGTTAATATCATCTAGACTATCAAATGCAACTGGGATTGTTAAATATTCAAAATGTGTGTTATTTTTAATATGAAAATATTCACCACTACCAGACTTAAAATAATTAAGAGTTGGCAAGTTTAAATCAAAAGAACTAGGTAACATGTCTTGAGCATAGATACCATTGTCTAGTTCATATAAGCTTTCTATATTTTCTGGATTGATATAAACATATCCATTCTTTGAAATTGTAGCATCAATTCTTGCTTCTGGAATTTCATCAACATATAAACCAAAATATCTATAGATCTCATAGTTATCAGCACCTTTATCGTCAAATAAAAACTCTAAGTTAATAAGATTTGCGCTAACAATCTGATTTCTTTCAAAACCTTGAGAAATCAATTGATTGAAAAATATTTCAGGATAATCAGTCTGAACCAATTGCTTAGTTAAAAATTCAGACTTAGAAGCAAAACCACCATTTTTAATATCAATGCCTCTAAATTCTGTTTCCCCATTTAAATCAAAATTAACTTTTAATGGAGACACTGGCATTAATTTATCAAATGTATGCTTATGTAAATATCTACCAAGCTTACTCTGCTTGGTTAAATCAAACGTCTTAACAATAGTTGCATTCTTTAATAACTCTAGAATTCTATTGTTTTGGCCAGTTGTATTGTCAGCATATTGTGTTGAGTAATCAGTATCTTTAACTCTATAAATTACAAATTTTTCAGGTACTTTTCTATCTAACCAAATTGGAGCTAAAATTTTATATTGCTCATCATAAATTTTGTTAGAATTAAATGTAGCACCATAGTTATACTGATTTTCATATTGGAATGCATAATCAGAGTATGCATTTGTATCTGAGTATCTTCTTAATACTTGATATGCATCTTGTGCTGAAACCTTATTAAAGAATTTTGCTAAATCAGTTGAGTAAGATCCCTCTTCGCTAAGTTCAAATTTTTGATAATTGGTTTGAGCCAAAAACTTATTAGCGGCAAATGCACTCAAGAATATACCACCATTTGAATCTGCAACTAACTTAACGTTTGCAGTTAACTTTGGATTAGTTCTTAAAAGTGAAAATGTCGTCTTATCGTTGCTGTTAAGATTGTAGTTTATAGCCATTTACCAAACCTATTTTTACTCAAATTATATATCCCAGTAAAATAGCTGGTATATTACAGCTGTTGCGATATAACCGGGTTAGAGAAATCTACTAGATCTGAAGCAAAATAACCACTACTACTTCCTCCACCACTGTTATAGTTTGACAACATTGATGAGGTAATAGAATTGATATTTTTACCTGTTGGCTTATATTTAGCATAAACTTCAACGTCAAACTGGAATTCATTATTATTTGAATCAATAATATCAATACCAATTTTCTTAGCATAAGTTAAATTAGAGAATGTATTTGACAGGATACCTCCAATTCTACCGGTTCCGGAATCACCCGCACCATAATAATCTGTCATTCTATATTGGAATACTAACTCGATTGCAATTGAATTCTTACTAGATCCTGGAATGATCTTTCTACCCCTCTTGTTTTTAGCATCCACCGATAAAGAATCTTTAGTGATTGGAGATAAGAATAAGAATGAACCACAAGAGTGACCACCTAATAAATATTGATCATTTGCATCAAAAGAAGTCTTCGCCGTAGTTCTCATACCTGGGTTTCCAGATTCATTTATAGTGTTACACAATCTAAATGCAGTTTGAGATAAACCATCAGTGTCAGTAGATCTTCTTACTGCCGTTTTAGGCATACCCGTTAAACCGTTTGCATTAATCTCTAACGCATTGAATTGTGAAGAATAAGGGTGATCGATGTGCAAGAACATACCGTTATCATAAGCGGCCGCATTTGTTGCATTAATAGTAGAAATCTTTACTAAACCTGTTGGTTCGCCATCAGCACCACACCAAACAAAATCTACCTGTGGGTCTGCAGTAGCATCAGCAGAATAACCAACGTTTAAGACATCTACACCTGCAAAACTCTTTTCCCAAGTGTTTGTATCAAGAGATACTCCAGGCATTGGATAACTTAAACCATATTCAGTTACATCATATCCTGTTAATTCTGATGCGTGAATATCGCTAGTAACATATAATTGGCTATCATTTGATAGATTCTTAAATCTAGAATATGCAAATTGGCCTTTTAACTGCATTGACTGCTGTGGTGAAGGATTGAACCAATTATTTGTTGTATCGGTTGGATCCAAATTTTGATATACAACTGGAACTAAATCATAATTACCTTCAGTTGTGTAATATGTGTTAGAAGAAACCTCAGAAGAAATCGAACCAGTTGCTAATCCAAACTTAGTTGTTGTTGATGAAGAAGGAGCTGGTAAATCAGTATCACCAATAATTCTTGCAATCAACTCTAAGTCAGTTGCTTTAGAGTTTGATAATTCGATCTTATAGTTTTTAGTAACAATGTGACCTTTATAATTTGTTGAAGGTAATTCATCGACATAGTAACCTGCAAATAATTTAACAGTTGTATTATTGGTTACTTTAGTTACGTTACCATCTTCGTCAATAATAACAATCTCAAGCTCACCAAGAGTACCTTCAATTTGTGCTTTTAATCTTTCAATCTCAGCTTGCATCTCAACAATCTTATCATATAATGAGATTGGAGTTTGAGAAGCTGTTAAGAAACCTGAAGCAATTGAAGAAGCAGTGTGTGCAAAATATTTATCGCCAGCTTCAAATTGATCTCCTAAGTGGTCATAAATACCTTCAGCTGTTAATTCTTCTTTTAATTGAACTTTAACGCTATCAATTTCATTAGAAGAAACTAATTCAATTACTGAATCTGTTGCTAATTCTCCGTCTGGGAATTGAACTCTTACGATATCAGACCATTCTGATTCAACTGGGTTTGCTGGAAAACCAGCCTCAGAGATTGATTTAACCATAATCTCTACAACTTCACCTGGTTGAATTGGTAAATCTAATGAATTAAAGTTTACTGCCTGTGCGTCTTCTTCAGACTCAGTAACCCATTTATATACGCCATCAACCAATTGTCTCTTTCTGACTGGGCCACTAACCTCAATCCAGTTTGAGAATGCTGCAGTTTTTGAAGTACCATTTGTTGTATCTTCAAATTGAATCTGTTCAACTTGTGCAGTTTTACCACTAGTTGATTGGTATCTATATCTAATCTTAAATTGTATAACCTCTTGTGAAACTTGATCACCGATTGTACGTGGTTCTGGAATTGACCAGAAACCTCTAATTCTAAATTTAGGTGTAACTTTCTTTAAATCAGATGATTCAGCAGATGCTTTAATTTCAGTTACAATAGAAGAAAACAATTTAGATTGAGAATCTCTATCACCAATTAATGTTCTTAATTCAGCTTGTTGCTTCAAGAACTCAGTTTTAGATTTAAATTTCTTAGTGCTTAATAAACCCTTTTTCTCTTTAATAGATTCATCTAAACCTTTAATTGTTTGTTCAGCTGAAATTTTATCACCCTTTAATTGCTTAACTTTTTGTACAGTCGTATTATCAGTTAAGTGCTTATTAACCTGAATAACTTTTAAATTATTAGCAACTAAAGCTGGAGCGGCTGGTTTAATACCAACGCTTGATGGCGGAATATAATCAACTCTTAGAGCCTTAATAAATTCACCAAAGTCTGCAACATTTTCTTTATAGTATTGTGCTAATGTAACTCTACCACCAACTGCATTTACAAGTTGTAATTCATTTGAATAAAAACCAATACCTGGAGAATACTCATCAGCTGGCATATTTGATACATGATCTATTGGCTTAACAAATATAACCTGTCTTTCGTTAAAACCAACATTGATTTCAATATCTAAATCTGTATCAACATCTTTATAAACTGCTAATTGAGCTTCACCAATATTAATTGGTTCAAAGCCCTCAATCAATTCTAATTCAACTTGTGATGTTGAATTATCAATTGATTTAATAATGTATCTAGTTCTGTAAGCTCCAGAATTAACAATTAATGAATCATTAACTCTTAAAACCTCAGTATCTTTTAATGTTCTTGTAGAATCTGAATATGTTAATTTATTTAATGTAAATAATTTAACAGTTTTTGTTTGTGTAACACCATCAACAATAATATTTCTTTGTTGATTGTTAATCATAGTTACGTCAAATGAACCATAGTATTGCATGGTTCTAATTGGCATATCAATAACGTTTGAATCAATATAATATTGAATATCGTTATCTGCTAAATATGATTTAAATTGAGCGTAATTAATATCGCTCTGTGCTTTGTATCTATCGTCAAAAATATCAGCTGTCGCAGTAGCATCAGAATTAAAAATGTATCTTTCAACGTATACTCTTTCTGTTTCAATTGGAAGCTGACCGCTAACATCAAGACGAACAGTTAATAGAGGATTTAAGAAGTCCTCAAAAAATTCGTTTAATTTAGTGTTGAATTGAGAAGGGGATGCTAATTTCTTAATTGAAGGAGCTGGCCCTTTTAATCTTGAGCTATAAATTCTTCTAAATGTACCATCCTTTAATCTAACGTTTGCAGAATTACCATCAATTGCAGTAATTGATTTTACGTTAGCATCAAGTCTTTCAAGTTCACGTTTTAAATAACCAAACGCCGGGATTTGAACTGACTTTAATTGCTTAGTGTTTGGATCATAAAGATCTAAAGTCACAGTTTCTTTGTCCGTCGAAATAGCTTCGTTAATACGGTTGAAAGTTTCTAGAGAGTTTGTGTTTAACTCTAGAAACTGTTCCATTAGTTGTGAAATAGAATTCTGTGCGCTCATATTATCTTATAATGTCAAATTCAAATGTCTTGTTTACTGCGTCAACACATACCATTTCGATATATGGTTTAGTGCTAATCAATTCTGACGCTGGAATTGATCCTTTTAACAACCAACTACCACCTGTTTTAATATAAACATTGATCGACTTATTATTTAAATTGTAAATTTTATCTCTAAAAGACATCTTTACAACTTGACCTAATTTAAAACCAACGGTAGAATCGTCTATGTATATATTGAAATCATATTCGAACTTCTCTTGTTCAAGGTATAATCTAATTAAGTTATCATACTTCTTAACTCTAGTCCAAACACCTTGTGAAGCTGCATTTGCTGGATTAAATTTATTAGAAGCATTTAAGTCAGATACAATTTGACCAGTCTGAAAATTATAAACTCTAGATTCTGATAAGGTATAACCGTAGTTTGTGTTATTAATTTTGATCTTGTTTGGAGTTGACTTATCAACAACTACTCCATCGCCGCTAACAACAACATCAGTGTTATATTGCAGCTCGGTTGGAATTTCACCAGAGATCACCTGGTTTAATCTTTTATTTGTAGATGAGATTAATTGTAGGATAGAACCCGAGTTCTCAAAATTCAATGCAGCAGCCTCTAGCGACTCTTCTACATCGGCTAATCTAGCTAAAATATCCGTCTGTTGTGCAGATGTTAAAACTGCATTTTCAATATTGTATAATCTCTTTAAAATATCTGCGTGATTGTTGTTTGCTTCAGCTAAAACCTTAGCGGCGTTTTCCAACGCAGATGTTGTATCAAAGAATACATCCATTGAGAATGTTGTGAAGTCATTAATATTCTTCTCAATACCAACATTATCAAGTGATGAATTAAATTTAACGTTTAATTTCAAGGCAAATGCGTTACCATTTAAACCAGTAACGTCATTTGGCTTATACTTAGACACTTCTGGAATGTACCAACCTTGACCAGCCGGATCCTCTTTCCAGTTATCTAAAATAATAATACCATAAAGGTTAGTTGATCTTTGTGCAGCGTTAGACTTAGAATATACATCATAATAAACTAAGATTGCGTTGAATCTGAAATCACCGCCACGCTTTGCGTAATCTACTAAATTATTTAATTTTGGATCATTAACGATTTGAGCATAAGTGTATGGATTAAATTCGATACCGTATGCATATCCATTATTTACATCTAACGTAATTTGACCGCTATTATTATCAGCTAATGCTTCTAAATTAATATTTGGATCTGGGTGTGTTTGACCTGCTCTACCATTAATAAAATCAGTTGGAGAATATGCAGTTGCAGTTGTGTTAAAGTTTGAAACTTTAAATAATACATCTGGTGTATAACCAACATAAGAAGGAACGTTAACAAATACTTCGTTATATGTGTTACCTTGATAGTTTTTATCGTTAGTTACATCAATGTTTCCAATGTATTTTACAACTCTAGAATATTCAGAGCCAGTTTGAAGTGAATCATCTTCTTCAACTACTCTAGCATATCCACTTTCAACTTCTTGTGAAGTACCTTGGCGAACTCTAAAACCACCTAAATGGTGTAACCATTTGAAAAAGATTTTTTCAGAATCTGAAGCAAATCTTACCGCATCAAAATCATCATCGTTTAAGATAAAGTTTTCAAAGTTTAATGCGTAGTTTTGAAAGGTTTGCGCAAAATCGACGTTAGCATTACTATTAGGAACATAATCAGCACCACTTGCATCAAACAAGTTTTCAAATTGAATGTAATTACTTGTTGAACCTTGAGATGGCTCAGCAGCTACTGGTAAATCCAATAGTGCGAACTTTGAGTATTCAAACACAATGTCAGGATTGTAATACGCACGAGTAAGATCCCTAGCAGCGCTAGAAAAAGCATACATCGTGCCGCCCTGTTCTTGTGGTATTCTAATTAATGGTGTTGCCATTTATGTTATCTATTTGTTTTAGAATGTAACAGTACAATTAACCTGAGAGATGATGTACCAGAAAGATCCAACATATCTTAAAGTTAAAGTACCATTAGACAAAATTGTTGCCGCAGTTGCACCTGCAATATTAGTTGCATCCAAGACGATTTGGCCGCCATCAGCGATCAAAGTAATTTCTTGGCCTGCATCTCCTGCTGCTAATACATTTGTACCCGTTAAGGCAGTTGCATCTAATACGTAAGTAGTTGCAATGTATTGGTTAGCTGCTGGCATTGTAGTAGCTGAAACAATTGAGTGTCTAAAACCTTCTTCTAAGATAACTGTACCTTCTGCTGTGAAATCTACATTTGCAATAACATCAGTATTTGAAACTGAAAATAAATTTGAACCGCCGTTTGCTAATGTAAGGCCACCCGCTTGAATACCACCAGAAATAGATAAAGTCTGTGAAGTTGGATCCAAAAGATCTGTTACATCTACAATCTCGGTATTTAATGCGTTGAAATTGTCGTTAATAACAATCCTTGAAGAAGCTAAGCTATCTGTTGCTAAAAGAGTCGTGATACTTGCCATTTTAAATAATATTTAGTATGTTTTTTGTTACTTTATTTTTATTACCATTCAAGTCAGTAAGTTCCAGCTCAACTGTATAAAAACCTTTTTGTTTAAACAGATGAGTGAACCACTGATTATTATAATATATATCCTGGATATTTAAAGTATTATTTATCAACCTCCATTTTTGCGAAATTATACCAGGCATATTAGTCAAATCATATGATAGGGTTACGTGATTCATTTTATGTAAATCTACAACATCTCTAAAGATATATGTATCATTGAATCCTGGGTTATAACTTGTAAAGTTGATTTTATTTAAGATTTCACCACCAAATTGGCTATTGAAATACACGTTTATAAAGTCATAATTTCTGCTTGGCTCTTTTGCCACCGCTAAAATATAGTAACAAACATCCTCACCAAGAGGGCCGGTTCCAGTTAATGGGTCTGCGTCTTGGTCTAATAGGATCGGGTTCCAATTGAATTTACTAAATAGTGGATATTGTACTGGATCCAGATTGTTTAATTCATCTGCAATTCTTTCCCACGCATCAATATCTGCATTATCAAGTGGATATAATTCTGTAATTGAATAAGCATCAGTAATCACATTATGTCCCTGTTGTTGTTCAATAACTAAATCAGATCCGTTTATAAACTCATTTACACCTTGATTCATTTGAACTAGATTAACTTTAAATGATGAATTAATGTCTCCACCAATTCTTGTCATTTTCCAAGTAACTTCTTCGCTATCTGACCAAGTGTGTGTATCTAATGCGCCCCATTGGTAAGGACCTGGGGTTTCATTAAATCCTGAAGGTTGAGTTGAATCTAAGTATCTGCGAATTGTTGAATATTCAACGCCATAGGCTTCGTCATTTACATAATTAGCACGATCTAACGTTAAGTAGAAAGAACCTACAACATCGCCAATTGGCTCTAAGTTTTCTCTAGACCATTCCCAATCAGAACCAGCCTTAGCCCATGTAAAATTATACTCTCCCCATGTTAAAGGTTTCGTAGCAATTTGTGTAACCCCGTAAATTTCAACATTCTTATTTTTAACTTGGATCCAATCTTTCTTAATCTTAGTACTTTTTACATTATACAAGTCATACAGGTTGGCCTCAATGTGATAACTTCCAGCAAATGGTAGAACTAATGGGAATTGGATATAATCCTCGATCGGGCCCCTAAATGACTTATCATAATTAGGACCTTTAACAACCCATTCAATCTCATAAACACCTCTATGCCACCAGTTTTCCCAAGTTAATAAGTGGTTACCAGTATCTTCGGCATCCATCCATGAAAATTGAGCATCTTCCCACATGTCTTCTAAGCCTTCAATTTCTAAAACAAGAGGAGCACCAATTGGAATACCTGCAATTGTGTTAAAGGTATCTAATGGCTTATCGTAATATATTGTATAAAAGTTTTTAATTGATTCAACAACTTCTGCTCTATCATTTGAAAGAGCCAATTGATTAAAGTCTTGATTTTTACCAGTTAAACGATAATCAACAAATCTAAGATCTTCAATAAAAAGCTCTCTAAATTCTGGAGTTTTAACACTCTCAAATTCTCTACCAGCATCTTGATTTTTAATGCTGTGTTGGTTAGTCCAAACATTTTGATTAAATTGAGAGAAGTAATCGCCTTCACCAGTAATATCTACAATTTTAGATTGCAACGGTAAATATTCACGCTGCAATTTGTTTTTTAAACCATATAATTTAATTAAGATTTCATCTGGTGAGAAATCGCTCATTTCTTCAACAGCTGGAATATCCCATTCGTCATAATCACCTGTTGGTGTGTTCAATCTATAAACTAGTGAAAACCTTGAAGTCTTTTTATGATTTGAGTTCGGTAATTCAGTTGTTCTGTTCTTATCAGCTAAAAATCCTTTAACTTCTTGATTAGGAACCGCAACTGCTAAAAGCTTACCAAAGTTTTCAGATTGTTCATTAACATTTAACCAATATTCTTTTAGGGTTAAATTGTTATAACCAAAAAAATCAATTGCATTTAATAATGCTTTATATGTACCAATAAAAGGCTTGATTTGAGACGCTTGTAATAATAACTCTTTGCGCTTTTGGTTAATTAAGATCCAATCTGGCGAACCTTCTTTAACATCCATATCTTTAAAGATAAAGAAATCTAATGGACTTAAAGACATTCCCATATTGGTTAATAATACATCTAATCTCTCGTCCTCTGCCTCAATTTCGCCGTACACTCTAATTTCAGCATACTTAACTGAATCAATATAAACATTTAAAACGCGAGTATGATATGAATCAATTTCTGATTTAAATGCAATTTGTGCTTTAACTGGGATTGGTTTAGCCGCATTAGTTATAACCTTTAATCCATTCTGAGTTCCAACCGAGTACGAAGGATCTAATATGGCTGATTCTTGATACTTATCAATATTTACAAATGGCTCTCCGTTTTCAAGCTTTGCACTATATAAGAAAATATCATTAGAAGATTCATAATCAGCCTGAAATTCAAATTTAATTTTAACATCATTGCCTGATTCTGAAATTGGGGTAACCCATTGTGTACCACCAACTTGATTGATTGTTTCTTCTAAAATAAAAATAGTATAAGTTTCATATAAACCTGCAGAAACTATAGGCAAATACACATTTGCTTGATAGAATCCAAGTGTATCATTCCAAACAGTATTCAGTTGATCTGAATTGCTATCAAAAAATCTTAAGTTTTGGTATGCCATTAGATATTAAGATCGTCTTTTTTGGTTGTATATGATTTGTACTTTTTTAAGTATTTAACCGAATCAATTAAATCAGCTAGAGTCTCTTGTAAAAGAGAAATAAAGTCATTCATTACTGGACTTCTATAAATATATTGAGAGATCGAATTCCTTAAAATATTATCACGGTAATTATTACCTAAATGTTTACGCTCATCAACCGCAGTTCTACGAACTGAATATAATCTTTCCTTTCTTGATTTAAATAGATTCTCGAACGCCATTATAATGCCTTTCTATTTTTAGCCTGTACTTTAGCAAAAATTGTATTTGGAACCGCAGGTTCGTCGAAGTAGATTGAAAGCGCTGCCATTTCACCAACTTTAGCGTCATCTAAAACTTCAACATTGTCTCTGTCAACCCAACCACCTCTAAACATTGCAACCTCTTCTTTTTCAAGAATAATATCGCCAAACGAATCTAGGTTAATTACATTCTCTGGAAGAGCTGCACCTGGTTCAAAGTTAACCTTTCTCTCAGTTACTGTTCTCTTAAAGAAAACATATTTACTATTACCGTTACCAATATCTTCAAGGACTGGTGTTGATGGAGTTACTATAACTGTCTTTGTCAAATAGTAACCTAATCTGCGTGCATCCTCTTCAACCTTTGAAATAAATCTAATATTCACTGAATCGACACCTTCAACTCCCTCTAAGAGGGCGATAATGTCCGACTTAGGTAATCTATCTCTTCTCGTGATGTTGATTAAATAGTTTGAAATCTTAGAACGAATTTCTGTTGCTAATGTAGACTTATCATAACCTTCAAAGTAACGAACCTTAACGTCCATTCTAAAATACTGCGGTTGTGGCTCAACAATTTTAACCTCGGTTGTAACCATCTGTTGACCGCTTTGCTCTAATAAGTCAAGGATGCCGTTCTTTTCTTCGCTTGAAAAAAAGAATTCATCCATCTCTAAATTAAAGTAATCTTTGTTTTTGGTTAATTTACGTTTAGTGTCTGGTAACATGAATAAGTAAATCACGTTATCATCATCAATATAACCATCATCAGTCGTATTATATGCATCTAAATAAGAGAACATTCCATATTTAGAAAGGAAATGCTCGTAATTATCTGGAGTTGCCAACACAAATGAATGTGATTGCATCGGAGCAATCAATTTAGTTAATTGAGTTGATTCTGGATCTGCCCCCATTCTTGGCGCAACAGTAAAGCTCGATTCTAATAATTCATTTAAATTATATTCATTACCAACTGGATCATATCCAGCTGAAATAAATTCAAATGTTAAATCTTTTTGGCCAGTTAAGTTACCAACTGCACCAGCAGTTACGATATATTCAATTTGAATTGCAGCACCTGCAACCGGAATCTTGCCAAATGAACCATTACCAAAATAAATATCTAATCCACCTGATAAACCTGTTTTAACTAAACATCCTTCAGTATCAACTTTCATATCATATAATGAATCGTATAATGTCCATAACTTACTATTGACATATACTCTTACATGTTTATGATCAGTGAAACCCTTAATTCTAATATTAAATGATTGTAAAGCTTCACCAGTTCCTGTTACAGTTTGCGTTTCGACTTTACCTTGAATAACTGGAATGTAAATATAGTCTGCATTAGTTTTTTCAATTCTAAATAGATCACTATTTGTTCTTAAAACATATTCCAAATTATTTGTCTTAGATCTAATAATAGTATTACGTGGAAAATTGATTGAATCACCTGCGATATCATTAAAGGCTGAAGTATTTAATCGCACTCTGATTTCACCATTTGCGGCTGCTCCTCTAAAAGGATCGTGACCTGCTAAACGAGCAAGTCCATAGATAGATTCAGGCTGTTGGGCCGTTAAAATATTTTGCTCAACTGTTGAATCTTCAATATAAAAGAAGATCATTTTAGTTATCTCAGATAGAACATCTAAAATCTGAGAGAACGGTGAAGCAGTGGTAAACAATTCGCTAGTTCTACCATACAAACGAGCAATATACGACCTTGTGTCGTTAATCATCTCATTGGCTTTTACCCTGCTTGCCGATAAAAATTTAAATTCAGCCATTTTTAATTTTTATAAATTTTATATGTAAACACCTAATTGAAACTTGGAATCAACTCTAATGTCTAAAAACATTACGTGTCTATTCATTTCCTCAACAAGTTCAACGTCGATGGTTACTGGGTATTTTTTTGATAGTGGAACATATTTATTTAGTTGTTCATTAACTACCTTTTTTATTAAATAATCGTTATATCTTAATTCATATACGTAATCTTCGAGGTTTGCGCCAAAATCTGGTGAACCAAGAACTGATCCTCTTCTTGTAAAAAGAATAGTTTCGATCTGAGTTAACAACATAGATAAATCATCATCCTGTTGCATTTTATCAGAACTGTAACCCGGGTCTCCTAATGATCTTACGTAAAATTCCATATACTATATATTTTATTAAGAATGCATCATCCAGTCTGTGCCTTCATCCTCTTTAATTTCTTCAATAACCTTATCGAGCTCTTCTTGCCCTAAACCTTGAATAGCGTCTGGGTTAACTTGAATATTACCAGGAAGATTAAAAGAGAAAATTTGTAACTTTTGACCTAAAGATACTTTAACCTTAGCAGCAACATATCTAAAGAAAATTTCATCACCAAATAGTGCACAATCTGGAATAGTTTCATATACTTCTAAAATAACATCTTTCTTAGGAACTTCACCCATGAATTTTAATTGATGTGTTAATTGATTGTAATGAAAACTAAGTGGATTTTGAATAATTTGACGAGCTAAATCAAAAAACTTTTCTTGAACAACATAATATTGTAAATTCTCAGCAGCCGCCGCAGTATGAGCACCACCATAAAGACCTCCCATCATAATTCTTTCATATGAAAAATCACCTTGCGTAAAGTTAATATCTGCACTACCGCCCCATCTTGAACCTGTTTCAAATACCCCGTACACAGAAAAGATTTCACCACCACCGTTTACTGGATCTGGGCCTGGAAGAGTGAATGCTCTATTAGCTTTAAAATATGCACTATCAAAAAGTGCAACTGGTAAAACTACAAAAGACTCTTTTACAGAGTATTCATAATTTTTATAGAACCATTTTTTAGCCCTATTAATTATGTTTAAAACCTCTTTTCTTGGTAGGTTCATTGGGATCATACATGAACCAGTAACCTCATCAGCGATTTCAGTTACAAAGTTATTTAAACAATCTGAATCAAACTGAGGGTCCTGTGCCCAATCGTCGTTTCCTACAAAAATGTTGCTCATCGTTTTTATTTTATATTTCTTGATATAGAATCTTTTCTACACCGTCAAATGTTGCTGTTTTTTTATCGTATTTACCTTCTCTAAAGATTCCGCCTTTCATTTTGCCTTTCATAACGCCATCAATTCCAAAAACATAACAGTCATTTACGTGGCATGTTTGATGAATATATGAACTTTTAACTTTAGAGCTATTAATCTGTGAAAATTGAAAGAAGTTACAATGCTCGATATCTGAGCCATTAACATCACATCTAAAAATATCACAGTGCCTAAACTCTCCTCTTAAACTTGAGTTTACAAAATCATAATGTCTTAAATCAACACAATATTCAAGTTTACCATCATTCAATTGAACCTTACCGGTATCCGTATCATAGTTGATATGTCCTTTAGTTAATTGTCCATGCGTAAACAATCTCATTACTTGATCCTTAATGTTTGACCAATATAGATCTAAAATTCTTCCATCTTTTTTTAAATCAACTGTAAATTGGATATCTTTCCAACCCTTTTCAATATTTCGCCAATCTTTTGTAGCATCAATAATTCTCTGATTCTCTGCTAAGATTCTCTTCAATTCTAACGCATTTAATTGTGTAAAATTTTGATCTTCTGTTGATTTCCAAAGTTGTATTAAAAAGCTATCTAATAAGTGTAGAATTGTTGATGTTTTCTTTTCATAATCTTTACCACCAAGATATCTAAACTCTAAATAGTTTTTATGTCTCTTCTCAAAGTTAATGCCATAATATTTAGTGTCTGGGAAGATAAAGTTTTGTGAATTAATATGTTTACCGTCAAAGAAATAGGTGTCCTTAGTTGGTAAGATAAATTTAATAGATTTAGCGTATGCAGATCCTTCGCGCTTTGGAAAGAACTTAAACACTTGATCTTCTTTAAAATCAAGAATAAATTTAAGAACATTCATCTTAGCGATTCTAGTCTTTACGTCAATCTTATTTTTATCAAAAGATAGGTTTAAGTGGATACCAGCCCTATCAGTTGTCCAACCATTCTTTTCAATCCACTGTAATACGTTGATGATTAATAATCTACCCTCATAATATGGCAAAGCGCCGGTAACCAATTCCATAAGACCTTGGCCACCGCTCATATCTGGTTCGATCTTGAATTCCTTTGCAGTCACTTCAAAATCTGAGTGCGCTTTTGTTTCAACTCTAATCTTCTTATTTAAAACCTGCTCTAACGCCTTTGCAGTTTTTTCAGGTCCTAAGTCAGAGAAGAATTCAAACTCCACACCCACCAGGGCATTTTTCAATATTTCTGAATCATTAAATGTATTCATTCGCGAATTAATTAAACTTAAGTTAGTTTATATATTCAACATAGATTATCATATTAACCTGAAAAAAAGTTTCACAAATATTTTTTTATGTCGCGGAAAAGTGTTATATTTACTTTGTTAGTTGGAGGTAAGTAATTCGGTAAGGAGCAAGTCCGAAGTTAAGAGGTCCCTGAAGCAGTCGCAACCCACTACTCAACAACTAGCCATCTGCTCGAGAGGATGGTGGAATAAGAGGACTATGCATGGTCCTCTTTTTTTTGCATAAAAAAAGGGGCCGTTTGGCCCCTTTCATTTCTTTCTAGAGAAATTAAAGTTTCAAGAAGATCTTGCGAGTAGCAGAATCAATTCTTATAACTTGTACTGTAATATTATCACCAACCTTTAGGGTTTTAATATCAATTGTTTCTGGTAATTCAGATATGTGAAGAAGACCAGCTAGACCTTTTTCAACGTCAACAAATACACCATAGTCTTTTACTGACTTGATTAATCCAACAACTTCAGATGGAACTTGAATACGCTCTTCAATGCCGTCCCATGGATCAATCTTAACTGGCGCGTCCAATTGGGTAAGAATGATCTTTTCATTTGTAACAATCTCTTTAATCTTGAAAGTTACATCATCACCTGGTTGAACTTCACGAGCCTTATGTCTCTTAGCAAGTTCTGGGCTAAGATCATTTACGTGGATCATACCTGTTAAACATCCATTAAATTCAACGAATACTCCGTATTTAGCCGAACCAGTAACTTGACCTGTAATTTCTACTCCCAAGTTTTCTTTAAGAGCTTCAACCTGTGATGGGATCATTGCTTTCAAGTATTCTCTATGGGATACAACAATTGTTCCACGCTGTTGTGAGAAGCTCATTGGCACAACATAAAGTGTTTGACCAACGATTGATTCAAAATCAGCCAACTTATTGATACCTGCAAGTGAACCTGGCATGAAACATGCAACACCATTAATTACAACAATGTAACCTCCACCTGGAATCATTTCACTTACAAAACCTTCGTAAGCTGTGGTTCCTTTTTCAATTGCTTGCATTAATTCATCGATAATCGCTGTTTTAATACCAACAGAAACTGAACCTGTAACGTGAGATCTATTAGAAGTCTCGCGGGTATCTGTAACCTGAACCTTTACTTTTTCTCCAGGTACTAACATCTTACGAATCCCTGCGTCTTCTTTAAGCATATTTACATATACCATCTCGCGGTAATTGATGTCGATTGATGCCCACTCTTGATTAACGCTATACACGGTTCCATCATAAATTTCACCTTTATTGATGTGCATAACTGAGTTAGCAACAGCATCAAAGCCTAGCATGAGGTTAAGAAGATCCTGAGCGTATGGCTCATGTGAATAGACCTTAATACCTTTAGGTGCTTTAATCTTAGTGTTAGGTTTGCGGAGTGTTTTTGGACAGGTAGCAATGTGTGCTTCCCAATCGAATTCGTCCATAGGGACATTTGCGTTTTCGAGCCTGTTTGAAGTTTTAAGCTCTTCTTGTACTAGAATTGTGTCTTCTGACATTTTTTTTTAAAATTAAAAAGGGTTAAACATAATAACATATTATATATCTAAATAATTTGGGAGATTTTCCTAAGCGCTAGGTCCCATTGCACCTTCACTGTAAGAATTTGGCTCAGTCGCTATATCCTTAGATTTTGTAAGTTGTTGAACAACAGAATTCAACCATTCATCATATTTTAGAATAACGGTTGCATTTGCTGCTTTAAGATCTTTAGCCGCATTATTACTTGTTTCTCCTTGCTTAATAGCTTTATTAAGATCTTTTCTATTATCTGAAGTTAATGGGAATACAAATATTTTAAATTCGTTACCTCGAGCAAGCTCTTCAACCTGCTTAGCATTCCATTTTTTACCTGCAAATGTATATGACCATTCATTTTTAGCCTCTTCCAATTTACCTTGTAATTCAACATCAGTTGAAATTTCTTCTTCCTTCTTTTTAACTTGACCTAATATACCTTCTAATCCCTTTAAAGGAGCTGCAATAACTCCCATGAATTCTTCGTATGGTTTAGTTTTATCAATACCTAAATCTTCTGCAGTTGTCATAAAAAGTTTAAGAGTTATAAATACGCTGTCAATAGCTCTCTTAATCTTAGAGATTGTAATATAGATTTTTAAAGCTGTAGAGAATGGGTTTGGACCAACTGGGCCAATAACGTTTGGCATTAAAGCCTCTGATAAAGATTTAGTAAATTCTTTAGGGATACTCATTAACTCTTTCTTTAAGCGAAATGCATTTGCCTTAAGCTCATCAAACTTTTTCTTAAGTTCCTTTTTAGATAATCCTTCAGTATATTCTTTAATTAATGCATCTTTTTGATTTTTTAAATCTTCTTTAAGTAATTCTTTTTCTTCGGGTGTTAAATTTTGGCCCGTTAATTCTTTATATTGTTTATAATATTCCTCTAATACCTTTTCAAAGCCTAAAACCTTATCAATATACAACATAACAATATCTTCATACGCATATATTAAAAGGGTTGCGCCTAAATAAGTATCAACTGCGTTTGCAACGTATTCTGCATTGGTTGGACCAGGGTTATTATTTTGGCTTGATGTTGATGGGCTAGAATTTGTTTGAGGCGCTGGGTTAGATTGGCCAGCTTGTGTATTAAATCCACCGCCGCCGGCCCCTGAAGAAGATTCGCCAGACGCAACAGTTCCGCCAATACCATTACTCATTGGAACTCCTTTATTGATTGTATTTTTCGCGTCTGCCATATTATCCTTGTTTAATGTTATTTAATCTAGATTTTAATAATGTCATATCTAATTTAAAATTAGGAGACATTGGGCCAACACCAGATACGTGAACGTGATTATTAATAGTATCAACAATTTTTTCTAAGTAACCTGTTAAAGTTTCACCTTTAACTGCTGGCTCGCTTTCATCATTATTTGACGAAGCAATATAAATTTTACTTGAATGTAAATAGATCTTACCGTCATTTGAGAAACGAATTGCTGGCGCAGCATCTTTATCATTACCAGTTGCCATAGTTAAACCATCCTCCGGGCTCCACCAGATCCTTACATTTCTTTCAGCGTCATATACTAATGAAACCACATCTTGTGGTGCTGAGGATGAATCTAATACATCCCCTTTTAAATCTTTATTCTGATTAACTTGAAACCAATACTCTGGGTGATAAATGTTACCATTGTCAAAGCGAATCGCAACAATATCCCCGATTCTTGGGATTGAATGTGCCCCAACATGATCACGATTCATTGGAGTTGCCCATGGAATTGCGTCATTAGTTAAATTATCAAATTTACCATACACCTTTACACGACATCTTCCAAAGTTAGAAGGGTCTTGATTATCAACAACCTCCCCTAACCAATGTGTGTCTCTAATATTATCTTTGTAAAGGTCTCTATTATTCATTATCCATATACGTTACCAAGAGATCTAACCGCAGCATCATCTAGGTTTCGACGAATTGGCGCGCTAGCTTCAAATCCATATACGTTTTCCTGCACTGCTACTCCAAGATTTCTTGTTTGTTGATTTATATCTGTTTGTTGATCTATTTTATTAATAAAATTTTTAAATACATTTTCTGGATTTTGTATTTTATTAAGTGTTCGATCTCTAACATATTGTTCAATTTCAAGTTGCTTTTCTTTTGACAGTCTCTTCATGTCATTCGCGAGTCCTTTTGCTATATTCTCAACGCCTTCTTGAATCTTTGATTTTAATTTACCTTTAGAATTTTCAAGTTCAATTGGAGGAGCCGGCGAAATTTTATCATCATTATATGTTGTATTAACAATACCATTTAATGCTCGAGCTTCAACTCTATTTACGATATCATATTTAATACCAATTTCGTTGCCAACTGGTGCATCTGGGTTCTTTGATAGATCCGCAAATGGCGTAGTACCGCCTTGAATATCAAACTCACAAGAACCTAATGAAACCATAAGGTAAGGTTTATTCTCCTCTCCGGTTAATGGCGCAACTGGCTTAGCACCAGCTATTAAAGAAACCCCACCTTCATCATAATTTCTAACAGCTCTAATTTCAGTAACATATACATACATTCTGAATTGTCTTAAATTCTTAGGTAAGATCCATCCCCACTTATTTTCGTCAAATGCAGCTCTACGATATAGTTGCATTAAACCAGTAATTGCTAAGTTAATAGATTCTAAAGTTGAAATGGTCAAAACTGCTTCGTCTCCACCTCTAAAAGGATTCCCAGTGTCATACTTTAGAATTCTATCTAATCCACCTAAACCTTGCCAATACCAAGGTGCTCTATTATTAATAGTCTTAAGTGCTTGTATAAAGTTCTGTAGATCTTCTTTACGTTCTTCGTAGAACTTACCGCCACCTTGGCTAATTAATTTATCATAATATGCAGTAGCTCCACCTGCGAGTAAGGGTGAATTGACCTTATCTGTAAAGTCAAACATTAAGACAAACGACAAATAGGTTGGATCCTGATATGGCAGGGTAGCCAACTTGCCTTTTCTAAAATCTGCTGTATTTCCAAAATCTGACATATATTATTTATCCAATATTATTTAGACGGCTTGGCCATTCTCTTCGATAAAGAGTCAGAGTTTGAGCAATTTTACCCGTATTCTTTTTATATGTATATTTAATACCTCCAACCACATAGAACCCGCTTAAAAAATCATCGATTGTAACAGACGTGCTAGGGCCATTATCATTTGAAGTTTCAGTAGCCTCAAATCCTTTGTCCTCTTTCTTACTCTTTAATTGATTATCTGCTTGAATTCTTTTTTGAGTTTCATTGAAAATAAGAATTGGAAGCTTTTGATATCTATGTATTGCTGGATTAAATCCTTCTAATTGAACTTCTAAAATCATCTTTTGAAGTTCATCATTGTTTTGTTTATTATGAATCCTTGCAAAGTTATGGTTGATATGAGTATTGGAAGTAGCTGGGTCAACATCAATTCTACCCATGTACTTTGTTTTTACTTCCTGTTTATATCTCTCTTCATCTCTACGACCCTTTAATGGTTCTTCAATATCTTTTAAACTCTTTGAAGAAAGTGGCTCCTGATCAAAGCTAACCAGCTTCTCGTTTGAATCATTTTCAAAATATTGTAGAGTCTTTTTATATCCATTTAATTTTGCAAAGGCACCTGATCTATTAATTAAAGCATATTTTTCAATATGCGTATTTAAGCCTCTAGCATTAGAATGTGATGTTAAAACAAGAGCTCCTTCAGATTCATTAGCATCTTTATCAATACCTTTAACGTCTGTAACATTTTGAGAAAAGTTAACTTTAATAGTTTCAAAATCTTCTTCAGAATTAATTAGATGATTTATGTTAACATAGTTTAAATAGTAATATGGATCAATTGAAAATGTCTGAAAAGATTCATCATTAATATATGAGTGTTCAACCCTTTTTTGAATTGAATCCATAATTGAATCATTTGCAATAAGCATATTCATACTATCATCAGCCGCATCAATATTTGTTGCAAATCCTAAACCAAGATCTTGAGCAATAGATTGTAATTGATTTAATGAAGTATCTTTAGGATAACTTTTACAAACCTCTGCATATAGAGATGGCACCTTCATAGTTCCAGTAAATACAAATTTACTAGCAAGTCCGCTAGTTAATGTTGTTTGAGCTGGAGTTTGAACATCATCAATATCAAAGTCAATTCTTAAATCTTTATAAACATCCTTTTGTCGAGCAGCAATTCTTAAAGATAACACATCACCATCTCGCGGAAATGCATCAACACTAAAAAATGCTTGATTATCTACTAGAGAAACTTTAATAATTGGAATAGCTCCAGTTGAATCGATTTCCAATGTTTGAATGTCAGCATCGCCAAATGAATAACCATTGATAATCACTAATGGTTTTTCTGCCCCTAAACCATCACTAATATTTGATTTACCTTCTTCCTCTTTGAATGACTCGAAAGTATATTCGTCAAGTTTAATAGAAGGCTCAATAATCGTAAGTATGTGATTACTTAATGCCATTGTTAAATTGTAATTTTACCGTTACTAATATCTATATTCTTTTCACCTGGTTTTAAAACGTTAGGTGGTAAAGGTTGTGATGATCCATTTTTAAGTTGGGCAGCTTTTCTTTGTAAATATTCAACCCTAGCCGCGTCCTTTTTAGATAATCTTTTAGTGTCTATAAATTGACCTCTAATATTATCAATTTCTACTTCAATATCTGAAATTTCTTTTATTCTATCCCACTTCTTAAAATTAGTATCCATTGATGGGATTAAAATAATATCACCCTCATTGATAGAAAAAGGGTTAGAAATATTATTAAATTTTAGAATAAGATCTGATAAATTGTCGCCATTATAATATTTACGAGAAATCATATCAATCCTACCGATTTCGTCAATCGTGACAACGTGTCTAGCAATTAACTTTACTTGATCACCAAATAAAATATATGGCTCAGTCATTCTAAGCTTGCCATTTTTTATTTGTTTATTATCAATATTTCTAAAATCCATGATTAACCGTTTGCAATTTTTCTAAATGTATTTGTAAATTCATTGGCTTTACGATCCTTATTACCGTATGCGCTAACATCTAATGTATTGTTTACATCAACACCATCTTTAGGAGAAACATAGAACCTTCCTCTACCTGAGTTAAACATTGATTCAATTTCAGCCTTATCTCTTGGTCTACCTGGTTTTAATTTAATTGTAACAACCATTCTTTCTGGAAAATCTTCAGGTCCCATGTTGCCTTCAAATGCAACATCAGTCCCTGTACATGCTAAGTTACCTAATACCATAATTGGATTTAATGGATTACCAATTGTTACGTGCCATTGGCCGGTTGGATCTCCAGTTAATAATGAGTTAACCGCTTGTCCACCTGCTGGCGAATTAAACATTTCCATTAACGATCCACCCAACATACCACCTAAAGCTTTACCAGCATTACCAACAATATTTTTAAATTGATCCATAAGACCGCCGGATCCACCTCCTAAATCTGTAACAACTGATTTTAAGAAGCTTCCATAATCTCCATTACGAATATGCTCAAGATTGCCTAAAGGTCTAGTGACTGATCCATCACCAATATATCGAACTGAACCACCCCAGAACGGAGCATTATTTGAAGTTAAAACAAGAATATTTGCTAATTGATCCAGCATCAAAAGTTTTGGATTAGCTCCACCAAGTTCTCTTAATTCATATTCAAATTTAAGTGTAAATTCTTGTTCAAATGTCAAACCTTGATCCCTCATATAAACCTCTTTAATAACGTTTAATGGACCAAATACGTGGTTAGGATACGTATTACTAAATGAATCATAGCCAGAATTGGCTCTTTGGCTCTGTAAACTTACTGCGTCTCCACCTTGTGCAGCATTTGCAAAGTTTCTTAAGAAAGAATTGCTCTCAACAAGATTACCAAATGAACCTGCAGATTCTCCCTTCTTAGATTGAATCTCTTGAACCGCAGCTTCAGCATTCTTCCAATTAAAACCATGTGAAAACTTTAAAATATCGGTCATATTATTACCGCTTTGTTCGCCAAGCCAAGTAATTGCTCTGGCGAGATCAGGTTGAGGCGTTGTTTGACCATCAACCCCCTTCGGTGAAATAATATCATCAGGGCATGGGAATGCAAATCTACGAACCGTAATCATCATGTTATTTGGAATCTTACCAAAGAATCTAGTTAATGCAAAATCAGAATAATCATATCTATAACCGACGTTACCTTCTATTCCGCTAGTGATCTCAATGATTTGAGAAGCTGTTGGATTTTTAATAGCAGATGGTGATAGTTGATTATATGATTTAGATTCACCGCCGGTCTCTGGAAAGAGAGGAGTACCTTGATAATTAACTAAAGAATATTTGTTAAAAACTGAATATGGTCTTGGGCCTTGTGTAGTTGTCGCCTTTGAGCTACCTTCTGGTAATTTAAATTCTTCAGATTCTACAATCTGATTATAAAATATACTAGCGTCATCAGACACTGTAGTTTCTGTTAATTGTGGAGGGTTTGCAGATGCGTTTGCATCTATATCAATCTGAGCAAATGCAGTTAATTTATTACCTGTTCTATGTGCAGCCCAACCTTTTTCAAAAGAAGTTGTCACATTATCTGGTGAAGACCCTGAGAAATAGTTAACAGGATCATTTAAAAAGCTACCAAGCGCATCACCAGAGTCAACACCCTGGTCCGATATTTTTTTAACACCGTCGTCTAATGAACTACCCAATTCATCTAGATGAATATTGGAAGTAATTTGATTTAAAGAAAAAGTATCTAATCCCATTAATATATAGTAGCTGTTTTTATCCTACTATATATATTCGATTAATTTACATATTTAAATTATCGTAATCTGGCCCGTTAGGACGATATAAAAGTTTATCGAAATAGTCCTTTTGATTAGGAACTCTATCTCCTAAGAACTTTTTGATGTGTGCTTCAAAGACTCCTCGAGTTTCATAGTAATATTTGCCATCTTTATATACTTGGCGAGTTGACATCTCATATAGCTCCCGTAGATTCTTTTCAACTAAAAAGTCTTGAATGCTATTGTACAAATCCATCACTTGATTTAACGTTTTTGTACACATAACCGAATCAACCGTGATTAGATATGTTTCAGCATTTGCTTCTAAGTGTTCTTGTAATTCATTCTTTGTAGAGAATTGAGAGCGCTTAAATCTAAATTTAGTATTAGCACCATTAAAGTTTTTTTCAAAGTTTGTGTCAAAGAAATACCTTTTTAAGAATGATAGATCATCATAAAATCTAACAATTCTAATCTGATATTTAGGCATTTTTTCGTCAAACTTAACATCATAGATAATTGCGCGAACTGGAAATAACACATTCGTAAAAGAAGTGTTAGAGATTAGGGCGTGGATATATTCACCTTTACTAAATAATCTGTGTTTAATCATTGTCAATAAACTTAACGCAATCAAACTTATTAAGAATAACTCTAGATGGTGTTCTTTCCATCTTTAATACATTTAATGCAAGAGTATAGGATTCTTCAGTATTTGACTCGATTAACTCTCTAAAGTTAGAAACCGTGTCAGTCGATAAATTTTTGAATGTATATACGATGGTTGTTGGGGTCTGCTTCTCTTCAGAAAAAATAGATCTAACTGTGTTAATAATATGAAGAGCTATTATAGAATCGTTTGGTTCTGCCTTATACGGGTCCGCTTTGATTAATTTATTTTTAATATTTAAATAATCAATTATGACAAGGCTTGGATCCTCAATAGATTTAATAAATTTATTGAAGTCCCTTTTAGATTTGTACCAAACGCATTCTATAATAAACTTATTCATCTTTAGGTGGCATCAGTCCTTGTAATTCGGACTTCAGCTCTTCAATCTTATTTTTAATCTGCTCTGGCGTAGGTTGGTAATCTTCTCCCCAACCTTCGTTGATTTGGATTTGAGAGCTCGACCTTGAATTGCCGAGCTCTAATCCGATATCTATACACAAATCATAGATGAATTCAATCTTCTTTTGATTTGTTGCAAATTCATACACCACAGTAGATTCATAAGACTCGCCAGCCCCATTGATATTGTCATCATTAATGGTTTTAATAATACCATTATCGGCGATTTGTAGTGTAACTATTTGCATAATATTAAGCTCGTGCTTTGCGCATTTCTTGCGCTTGTTTTGTTAATTGACGAGATTGTTTTTTATCTAATTTGCGCTGAGCAGGGTCTGAATCTTTTACAGTAGTAAGTGACCATGCTTCTTCAAGAAGAGCGATTTCTTCTGTGTTGTAACCCATGTTTGACCAGGTTTCTTTCATTGCCTTTAACTTAGATTCCAATTGCTCTTCAATTTGATCCATTGTACGCTTTTGATATGCTTCATGCATCATCTTTCCATCTTCACTCATTTTAGCATACCACGAAAGAGCCTGTGGAGAAAAACGGCTGAACATGTTTTTAATCTTTAAGAAGTTAGCGCTACGAAATTGAGATCTGCGATTACGGCGCGACATTGTTGTATTCTTACTCATGTTGTTTTAAATTAATTGTTAACTTTTTATTTATCCTATTTAGTTTTTAACTGTAATATTCACGTAAATAATCCGTGATGTTGCTTTTAATATAATCTTGAAGCTTATCCATTTCAATTTGAGAAAGTGCAACTTCCATAATCTCATCATTAAGATCCTGTTCTTCCATACCTTCTGATAACATTGCATGAAGCGCTGGAGTTGGAATATTAAGATTGATTTTAATAGGAATAGTTACAAGATTCTTTTTACTCATCTTCATAATCATCTTACCCATAACAGAAGGTTCTTTAGCGACTGTCGGTTGTTGAATGATTACAGCATCTGAAGAGTTTGTTGCAACTGTATTTGTTTGATCTTGAATAGGACCAGTTTGCAGAATTTCACTGGTCAATTTAGATGAAATTTTGTCAGCCCCAGGAAGTGGTACTCTACCGTCTTTAATTTCTTCTAAAAATTCTGATTGAATATTTTTAAAGATTCTAGTGCCATCGGTAAAATATAGAAATTCAGCATCAGTAGATTGTAACTCGACAATCTTACCAAAGTTATCCCCTTTTTTCCATTGATACCTTTTTAATTTTTGATCAGCCATAACTTCCGACATAACATTTGATTTATTTTTATTGAATAATTCTAGAATCTTCATATCCCTTTTGAAACTGTTCAACAAACTCAAAACTTTCAGTTGGGCCAATAACTGCATCAGGTGATTCTATATAAATTTTGTAAAATAGATCTGGGCCTAATCGATCTAATGTCTCTTGTAGTTTTTCAACTTCTGGTAAATATCTCTTGTTAAATCCCATCATTCCAAACTGTTACACATTCTACTTCAATATTTGCCTTTTCCAATAATTCAACGCCGCTCATATCACGATAATCTTCGCAATAATACACTTTTGAAATACCTGCTTGAATAATTAATTTAGCACAATCAAAACATGGACATGTTGTCGTATATAACTCAGCACCATCACAATTCATAGTTGATTTAGCGACTTTCATAATTGCATTTGATTCCGCATGTAAAACCTCACGGCGAGTAACCGTCTTAGAGCAACATCCATTATCACAAACATAACCCTTATCAATTAACACATGCGCATGATCTGGATTTTCATAAGATCGAATCTGTTCCTCTTCGCATTTGTTTTCAAAACCATGTGGCATACCATTATACCCGAAAGAAATTAACTGCTTATCTTTAACGATAACGCAACCTACCTTTCGTCGTTCAGCATAACTCAATTTAGCAAATTGATACGCCGTTTGCATGTAGATAACCTCTATTGGAATTCTTGGCATATATTATATTATTATAATACTATTTATACACCTTAGTTTGAGATTGTTTACGAAAAGAAAAAGGGCCCGTATAGAGCCCTTTAAAAAATTATTGAAAAGTTAGATAAAAAAAATTAAGCTCTAACATCAGCTACTTTTGCTAATTCTTTTAATTTAGCTTGAGCTTGCTGAAATTTAGAAAATGCTTCGTCGTATGTCTTTTTACGATCTGCAACTTCATCGCAACCTTTTTTAATATCTTTACAAGTCTCTTTTACACCTTGTAATGCTTGTCCAGCTTTCATGAAATCTTTTCTTGATGATCTATATTCACCTTTAGCAAAAGAATATAGAGCTAACATATCTGGCGACATTTTATTCTCTAATTTATCGCATTTAGCAATCGCTTTTTCCGCCTTTGCATCTGCTTCCGCCTCCTCTGCTTCGTCTCTCTCTTTCAAAGATTTCATTGTATCTTTCTTATCTGGTAGAACGTGTTGCAACATTGCAGACCATTTAGAAGATTGATAACTCAATTCTCCAATAATTTGAATTGTTTTTGCAACAACTGGTCTAACTTTCTCTTGATCTTTGTCTCCTTTTTCAAGATTAGAAGCTTCAAGAACAAATTGCTCAAATAATTTTATACGTTTCACAAGCTATAATAATTATTGTTTTATTCAGCAGTATCTTCAGCTTCTGGTGCTGAATCCATTTCCTTCATTTCATTCATTTTCTTAGTATATGCTTCGATCATCTCATTACAAGCTGCTTCGAAAGCTTCAACTGCATATTCTTCTTTCATCTCTTTAAGAGTATTTGCAGCTAATGCAGCAATTAAAGCTGCATTCTCTTTCATGTAAGATTCGACAGTATGCTCGTCATGTGCATCCTCTTCGTATGCTTTAGCTTCGTTCTTACAAGAAGATTCATATACTTCTTTTAACATTTCAGCAACGGTCTTTACTTCAACTGGAGCCTCAGAAGCACCTTCGTGCTCTTCTTCCTCAACTTCTTCAGCTTCAGAAACTTCTTCCTCAGATTCTTCTTCTTTTTCTTCAGATTCATCTTCGTCATCAGAATCTTCATCTTTTTCTTTTTCCTCTTCGGCTTCTTCAGCTGCTTCCTCTTCTGGAGTTTCTTCTGATTCCACTTCTTCAGCTTCTTCTTCTTGAACCTCTTCAGCTTCGTCTTCTACTTCTTCAATTTCTTTTGAATCAACTTCGGCCGTATCAACTACATCCTGTTCGATTTCTTCAGTTCTGTCCATTTCTGCAACAAACTGCTCGAATGATTTTAATTTTGCCATTATACTAAATTTTATTTTTTTTTAGTTATAAACTATATATCTATATTATCTTATTAATTTTTAAAGACAATTGGGATGAACCTGGGATCAATCTATGATATAATCCAGCAGGTATTTTAATATCAATACCTGTGAGCAGTGGTATTGGTAGTTCATTATCATATTGAAATTTCCAATCTGAATCGGCTAAAACTTCAACAATCCTGTCTTCGTTATCAAAGTGCCACTTGAATAGGTGTTCTGGTGAATTTGGAATAAATGTTCTAATGATTGTATTCTCATCAATCTTTTCTTCTGTAAATGGTAGGGTTTGATCTTCAATCATTTCCCACATTTGTTCGGCTGTCATTTTTCCACAGCCACAATTTTTACATTTACAATTTTCTACCACGGGGAATCGGACTTTAAACCTAATTGTTTACCAAAGAGGGTTGGCCCATAACAAGCCCAGAATCCAGCTTTATTTGGATCCATCTTTTCCATCTTATCGCAACCATGTCTTGCCCAAAAACTAGCAGCTTTTCCTGGATCATCATTCTTAACAGTTAAGTTAGGATCTCCCCATTCAATTTTCTTAGCAATAATATTACCTTCTTTATCTTCTCTGCCGGAATTGCGGTAAACAATATATTTCTTGTCTCCACCACGTTCAGGTGAATCCAATTTAACTTTGACAGTATTACCACCCCTTGGAGTATATACAGCCGCCTTGCCAACCTCTAGGTTTTTAGCCATCCAGCCTGAAGGACCTTTCAAAATAATATTGCCCTTATCCCAGTATTGTTTTACCTCTTCAAATAATTTGACATAAGCATCGCTACCCAGCCTAAAGAACGTCGTTTGAAGATCTAAACCTTCTTCGATGTGTGCTTTAAGTTCAGGCGAAACACTCTTCCAGTCCTCAAATGTTTTAATAAATCTCATACATTATATATCAACTTAAAACTAATTCATTTAGAAATTGCTCACGATATTTGAGTAGAGACAATTCCTTAGCTTTTGCTTCTATTTCTATATCAAGATCTAGGCCATAAGTTTCAATATATTCATAAATGTAATCTGCATGAGCGCGCAAGATAACACTAGCATCTTCATGAATCTTTTTAGCAGATGAATAGTGGCACAATTGACGAATACCTTTAGGCCAGGTTAAAGCCGCTAGGCGCAATGCTTCTTCTTCGGGCATTGGATCTTCATAGCATCGGTGGTGGTGATAGTCAAATGTAATTGGTGTGCCAACTTGCAAATAGATGTCATAAAGATCTTGAACCGAATATTGTGCTGGTTTGTCGTCATTTTCAAGAATCAAACGAGCTTGTGCAGATCGGGATAACATTTTGAAATTTTGAACAAAGCGGGCTTTAGTAGATTCTTTGTCGCCATAAGAACCACCAAGATGGATATTCATCGAATAATATTGGTTTACCGGTAATCCCATAGCATCAAGGATTTCAGCATGTTGATTCAATTCTTTGACAGTAGCATCAACAACTTTTTTAGTCGGTGATGGAAGAACACAAAATTGACCAGGGTGGAATCCAACGCGTTGGCCATATTTTTGAACCAATGTACCTGATCCCTTGAGTAAGTTAGAGATTGTTGACCAGTTAGGCAAATCAGTAAGCTCATATTCACTCATCCAAGGAAACATAGAGCTACTCATACGGTAAACTTTGATACCATTTCTATGATTCCATTTAATAATCTCAATCATATCGCGTACATTAGCTTCTGCTAGTTCACCAGCATACTTAATTCCTTTTTGTTGGAATGTACGTTTAATCATAGATCGACCAATCTTAATACCTTGTTCGTCAAGAGTTAGATTGATACAACAATATCCTAAGTTTACTTTGCTCATATTATATTTTATATTGTTTTTTTAATTTGTTTATAGCTGTTTCAGCCTCATAGATTTCATTAAGTGTAAACACATCAACATCTTGAAACATAAATCCGCCAACTGTAGTAATAAATACATGATTACCTAGTCGATCAACTGAATCGACCTCATGAATTGTCATATCCTCTAAATATATGATTTTAGATTCGCCTTGAAGGCGCTCAATCCTCTGTTCGATCGTTATCATTAAAGAAATATTTAAGAAATTGATAAAATACCAATGGCCAAACTATGATTGCAACTATCCTCTCAGAATTGGTTAACCGAAGATCTTCATTTTCTTCACCCAATTGATTAACTAAGTAATCAAAAACAATATTAAATATTGTACCAATTAAGATGTACCAAAAAATCAATCCCATTGCTTCTCGTATGTGTACCAATGGTCTGCAGTTGCACAATCTATGAGAGCAGATTCCATAACAGTAATAATCTGTTTTGCTGTCATCATATCTAATTGAGAGTTAATCCACATTTCAGCCAGTAATTTATCTTCAAATTTAGAGGTGGCATATTTCATAAGACCACTAGCCATTCGAGTAATAATTGAATCAATGTCAGAAACTCGTCTTCCAACTATCCAGGGTTCAATTAAAATGCCAGAATCTTCAAGTTCTTGCAGAATAGTGGCTTGATCAGTCATCATGAAATGCGTCTTTAAAAATACTTTGAGCTTTGATATATTATCTTCGGTTAGAGATTGAACTGCTCCAACCAAAATACCATTACATTTTACTTCTGTTGCGTTAAATTCTAAATTCATATTTGTCATTTGTTTAATTACTAGGTAAATATAATAAAAAAGTCTGACATAAAAAAATGTCAGACCCACTTTTTTTAAAAATTATAGTCATAATATTTACGTGGAGCATCGGCGATTTTGCGCCAATCATACCGACCATTTGTCATACGCATTTCAATAACTTCACCAACCTCTTTGAATTCCCATTTCTGGTCAGAGTTATTAGTGCAGTGGGCTGAAAATCCACCAGGAACAAAGTCCATCTTTGTCTTATTCTCAGTGGCCTCAATAGGTTGTACATACAAAATCGTTTTGGATTTGATACCAACTATTTTTCCAATTGGATTAATGTCTGAGTAAAGATACTCGTTGATGTACTTGCCAATCATGTCTTCGTTCGCGGTGAAAGTTTTTCTTGTCATGTGTTTATCTTTTAATTATAGTATAAATATAAACAAAAAACCCGACATAAAAAAATGTCGGGCAAACTTTTTTCACTTTTTTTCAAATTATTTCCAAAATAACTGGATCGCAATGATTGCAGTGGCCAGTATCAGCGATATAAAGGTCTTGGCATTTACGCCTTCATTCATAAAATAATTAGTTAATAGAGCAAATGATAGAATACCAATTGCAAATCCAATAAATCTACCTGGCCAAATCAATCCGTCATAATAACTGGCAACAAACGCGGTTGCTTTAATAAACATATATGATACTAAAGTTCCTCCCATTAAAGCCACTATAAATGGATTTTTTTTAAACCATGGCCACATGAATTGACCATTGCTTTGAAACCATATTATAGATTGGCCAACCGTATAAAGCAATATGCCATATAATAATCCTCTCAAAACAATTGACCAGCTGAAGTTAATAGATGGGAAATAAACGATTCGCGGTGGTATTCTGTTTTTCCAGAATTCTTAATTGCTGTAATATGTTGTTTAGTCCCGTACCCTTTATTAGAACCCCAACCGTATTCTGGGTGATCTTTACTAATTTGCTTCATGTACTCATCACGAGTAGTTTTAGCCAAGATTGAAGCAGCCGCAATTGAAACATATTTATTATCTCCACCAACTACAGTTTCGTATGGAATTCCAGCAAATCCATGAAATTGATCCCCATCGACGAGGATAAAATCAAATCGATTAGCGCGATCATCTAAATATTCTAAACAATCATGCATCCCTTTTAATGTTGCCCTAAGGATATTCATCTCCTCAATTTTATCAACGGCAATGTGTGTAACGTGCCATGCGATCGCATTTTTGCAAACAATCTTTAATGCTTCTTGGCGTTCGCCTTCACTTAGCAGTTTGGAGTCTTTAATCAATGGGTGATTAAATCCACGTGGCATAATACAAGCCGCTACAGTTACTGGACCTGCAAGAGCCCCACGGCCCGCTTCATCTACTCCTATTTCTATAATTTCAGGATTATCGTTAAATGAATCTTTAAGAAGAATGTGTTTGGACATAAAAGCTTATTTTATAATTATATCCAAAATATTGATAATGTTTATTTCTCAGGATTATCCATTCTCCATTTGTCATAACGGTTTACAACATCTTGTAAGATCTTAGCTCTCACAATATCCTTTTGTGTAAACACATGTTCACCAACACCTTTAATGCCTTTCATTAATTCAGCAAATGATTCTAGTCCAATATTATTTTTAGCAATATCATATTGGCTAACGTCGCCAGTTACAATTACTTTAGATCCATTACCCATTCTAGTAACGAATAACATTAATTGTTTAAATGTAGCGTTCTGCGCCTCGTCAAGAATCATAAGAGATCCATCGAAAGTATCTCCTCTCATAAATGCAAGTGGACGGAATTGAATAACTTCAGACTCTACTAATTGCTCTGTAATCTGTGGGCCAATAATCTTACTTAAATTGGAAACGTATGATTGCATATACGGATCGATCTTTTCACTAATATCACCTGGCAAGAATCCTAGCTTTTCACCAGCTTCTTGAATAGGCTTACAAAGAATAATAGTGTCAATCTTTTTTTCTGCAAATAATTTTAATGCGACATAACATGCGGTAAATGTTTTAGATGTTCCGGCTGGGCCGTGGCAAAATGTTATGTCATTCTCTAGAATGGTTTGTACATAGTGTTGTTGAGATTGTCTTAATTGAGCTTTAACAGTCTCTGGTTTAATCGAAATCTTTTTTCGACCAACCTTTCGGTTTTCATTGTTTTGATTCATTCATTAAAATTTAATTAATCACCTGCCATTATGACAAGATCTTTCAATTTCATTAACTTGTCGCACTTCTCATACTCCTCAAGACCTTCAAAATATCCAATTAAGATATCAATGAATTTTGAGCGTTGACCAATACCGTGAGGGATTTCAATAATATCGCTTCCTTCTCTAAATACAACAAATCGATTAACTGTTTTAGTAAAGTTTCGAGTGATTGTATAGTACGAAGCTCGCATTAGTGAATCTCTGTCTTGACCTAATATTTCATCCATGATTGCGACCTTCTATGTTTTGTTTTAACAGTGTATATATTTAAACCGGGTTAAACCTGTTAGTTAATTTGGTAAAAAAATATAATGATATTATACTCTGTTAACTTTATTCGGCAGACTGATTATCACCGAATTTTTGCTGAATATACTTAGCTTTTTGATTCTTAATCCTTTTGGTTACGGATGGCTTTGTATACTCCTTTTGGTCGCGAAGTGTTTTAGTTTGTTTAGTTTTATTTACTTTATATTTTAAGACCTTTAAGGCCTTTTCGATATTTCCATTATCAACATTAATAATCAACATATTTTATCAATGATTTTTTTAATATTAAAGCACTTTTCATATTCTTCAGTGCCTTCAAAATATTGTAGAACGTTAGTAAGAGCATCTAACTTTTCATTAGCTGGTGTGTTGCTGCTTAAAGCATCTTGTTCATTATTAACAATCGCTTTATAGATCATATTCATCATAGTATCTTTCGATCCTTGGATGATGTGTTCAATACCGTTGTCTTCAAATTCGCTAAGCATATAATTCTTTAATTTTTTCTACTAATTTTAGTTGCTCTTCGTTTAGATTTGGTGGTAGAGTTCTGAGTTTAATCAATAAACTGCCATATTCATTTGTATTATATATTGGCATTCCTTTGCCAGAAATTCTAAGTACCTTTCCTTCGTATGAATTTTTAGGTATATTGACTGTAATATCATACAAACTATTCTTTATATTTATCTTTGTTCCAAGTAATAAATCAACAAAAGATAAGGTACATTCAGTCCAGATATCGTGTCCCTGTATAATAATATCGGGATCGATAATATATTGTATGGTTATGATTGCATTTCCTCGAGGGGCGGATCGATTGATTGGATGATAATCTCCTTTACCGTTTACTTTAAGTTTAGCGCCATTTAAAACTCCAGCTGGAATTTTAATATTAAAGCTATCACCGCCTAAATCAATATATTTAGAACAACCATTATAAACTTCTGACATCGTTAATGGAACTGAAATCCTAACATCTAATCCTCGGGCCTCTTGACCAAACGATTGATTAAACATTCCAGACCAATCTCCACCAAACTTAACAAAGAAATCTCTAAAGCTGGAATCTCCACTTTGCTTAAAATCGTATTCTTGTCTCTTATTGGTATCGCCTAAAATATCATACGCCTCAGAGATTTGTTTGAATCTATCTTCAGACCCACCTTTATCAGGGTGATGAATCTTCACCAAATCCCGATAAGCTTTTTTTATCTCATCGTGAGAAGCATTAGAATTTACCCCTAAGACTTCGTAATAATTCATTATGCTTTTTTATTACGCGATTCCTTAAGCGCTCTGCGTTTTTCAGCAACTTCACGCTTCTCCGAATTCTCCATCTTAGCTGCAATCTTTTCTAATGCAATTGCAATGCGTTCTAATAATTGATCGTTCATAATATGTTATTCTAATATTATATTATATATCACATTTTGTCAATGTTTAAACATAAAACCAACCGGGCTAACCCGGTTGGTTTTAGATGGTATCAAGTACCCTCTTTAAATCTGTGCATTTTTCATATTCCTCAAGTTCTTCAAAATACTGCATAGTCTCGCTGATAATTTGCTTGAGCATTCTAGAATTATTGTGATATTCTGTATTGATACCATAATTTTTGATAGCAGTATAATTTGCTCGAGCCAATCGATCCTTCAAGATCTCCATGTGTTCTTGAGAATTGTCAAACTCTGGTGTGAAATCCTCTTCAAAATCTTCGTTAAAGTCAAACATAGTATCTGTATTTTGTTTTATAAGGTAAATATAACAAAAATCCGCGATATAAAAAAATGTTTTAGCTAATTTTTACAGATTTTTTTCTAGAAATGTTCTCATCTAACATCGGTAAATTAATCGCGAGCTCTCCATTTTCGCATTTTGCAGTTACCTTGTCATAATCGATTTCAAGAGTCTCTAGATTAAATCTTTTGTTTACAACCTTCTTTGAATCTTCTGTTCCCTTAGATCCTTGAACATGTAGTACATCTTCTTCAATATCGATTCCAATATCATCTTTAGAGAATCCCGGTACATTAACAGTTAATACGTAACCGTTTTCATTCTTGTCAATATTCCAAGAATTTGAAGTTCCATAAGATGGAATGTTGTTGTTGAAAATAAAATCGCTAAACATAAGTTGATTTAAAATACTCATAATTTAATTTCTATTTAGTTAAACATTTTTTTGAGTTATTGTCATAACATATATTATAATGCAATAATCATGCCATTGTTAAAATATGTCAAATAGTCACTTTTTAATTAATTTACTGTAGTTAAATATGTCACAATGACACTCTTATTGCTTTAGCCTTGATTTGATTAATTTGATCTAGCACTGTCCCATTATCAATTGCCTCTTGATAGTGCATACCAACCGAGTTTTCATGGTTCTTCGCGCTCATTTTAACCATATATTGATTATATCGGTCAGTTACATACTTCTCTCCAAGAAATTTATAATGAAGCATCTTTAATGGTTCGCGGTTAAAATCATCTAAGATCTCAAATAGTTTTTGCCAACGACCCCATTGGTGACCTAGATATTCCCCCATTGGTCGAATATCTTTAGGAACTGGGTGGTAGAATTCTCCTAAATCGTAACTTAATTCTAATTCATGTGCACCTTCAACCCATTCTAAATCATCTATTAGATTTAAATTAACAATCATTGGTTTTACATACCATGGATTAGGTTCTCCCCATTGTACATAATCATATAATTGTCCAGGTAAATCGTATGGAAAATCATCGGATGCCATTTGAAAACCTGCTGGATAGAATACGCTACAATTTTGATTTTGAGATAGAAATGATTTCAAGTCTGTATGATACACAAACTCATCACAGTCCGTTAAAATGATAAAGTCGGCCTGTCCTTTAGCATGTTGAATACTCTTTCTCTTTAATTCAATATGCGTATAATCATTGAACTCGCCGTTAGTTTCAAATGGGATTATTTCAACCTGATTTCCATATTCCCGTGCAATGTCACAGGTTGAATCTGTGGACATATTATCGTATATGATAATTTTATCACAAAATTGAGAATAGTGCTTTAGGTAATAAGGAAGCATTAACTCCTCATTCCATACTAGGACGTATGCCCATACTTTCATAAAATATCTAGATTTGCGATTCTAAGCATTACATTCATAGTAGCCTTAACATCTCCTTCGCAATACGTTTTAATATTTTCAAGTTCACCAGCCCAATAACGATCTGAAACTTGATCATTTGAAATATCTTGTTTAGGTGAAGGAATATCTAATGCTGCGCAAATTAAATCTAATGAAGTACTATTTACTCCACCAAATTTCCAAATTTCATAAGTATCTAATAAGCAGTTTTCCCAAGGCTTTTGCTTCTGGAAATGAAATTGATAAGGTACTTTTAATCCATTAATTAAAGATCTCTTAACAATCCACGGCATATCAAATCGCTTAATGTTATGACCAACTAGTTGAATCTTAGGATTCTTATTAAAAACAGCCTGCATAACTCCGTTAAATTCTTCAAGTAATACCCTTTCATCATCTCCATAAAAAGATCTTATATTAGCCGTTTGAGGAACACCTTGTTCATCAAATTTAATTTGGCCAATAGAAATACAAATAATCTTTCCAAATTCTGGAAACCACGCCGCTCCTTTTTCGTAAATATCTTCATCGGAAAGGTCCTGCATGCCATCTTCATTTTTACGTTGAAAATCAGCCTTAATTTGCCAAAGTTTGCTTAATCTATCTGAAACCCCAGAAAGATCTTGATATTGGCCAGCTGTCTCGATATCAATGAATAAAAAATCTTTAAAGTCTGTTTGATTGTACATATTATTTTAATTCTTCATAAGTTAGTGCAATATTTCTAAGAGGAATTGGGTATCTCATCTCCTTGTCGCCTTCAATAATATGCATACGATACCACTTTTCGCCGTAATGAATTTCTAACCTTTCAATACGATCCCCTAATGTTCCTTTAATGATGCCTCCTGCGAATGTAAAATAATACTGTTCTCCTTTCTTTGGAGACTTAACAGTAATTTTGCGATCCTCTTTCTTTTTCTTGGCCATCTTAAATATGTTTCAAGTATTATATATGGCCAATGAATAAAGTTTATAATCTAGAATCTAAGAATGATGTGTGGTCTTTTACTTCTCTGATTAGAGAATAGATTTCATAGGTAATATGGATTTCTAAAAAGCCACCAGATATTAAATCTGGTAGCTCTTTATAATCAATCCAATAGTGAGGTGGAGTCTTAATTCTACCATTGATATAATCATACATCGCGTCTATGTCCATGTGGTGTACATAGATTGTAACGAACATTGATTTCATATCAGGGTATTTGTCCATATACTATTTATTATTTGTAATGCTCTCCGCCTACCCATAATACAAAGGAACGTCTAAGTCCTTTTGTAACTGGTTTTACACGGTGAGGCATATAGCTTGGGAAAATGATCACATTACCTGCTCCACGCGGTGTGTATTGTGCTGTATCGATATCTCCACCTTGCCAGATTTCAAGATCTCCTCCATCATATTCGTTTGACTCCGATAATTGAACCGTAATAGAAACCTTTCTAAGAGAAGCTCCGCCGTGTCCAATATCTTGGTGCCAATCGTAATGACCTAACTCGGCTGCATCATATTCGGTGTATTGAATCTGTTCAGGCGCAGTATGCAAATCAAAATGCCAAAGAGAGTTATTAGCCTCAACAGCCATATTGATTAATTTTTCATATACCCATCCCCAATGTTCATCACGCGGGAGCCACTTAATATTTGAACGTCTTACTTCACCACCATCGGTGCTACCTAACGTTGTTGCTCTTTCAAAAGGAATATTCTGCAAGTCTGCATAAATCTTATGCAATTCTGATCTAGAAAATCCTTCTTTAAACCAATACCACTGTTGTGGATCATTGTGTTTGTACGGAAAAACGTAATCTGTTTTCATAATTTTAATTGTTTGTTAATTTGTCTCTAATATCATTTACGGCTTTATTCCAAAACGTAAATTCTTGTTGTAAAATATATTCGATCTCTCGTGAAGTTGCGCTGTATTGTCCAATGGCTTTTAAGTTATCGAAACATAAACTTTGTTTTTGGAGAAGATTTTCAGTTACATAGTGTATAAAATCGTCTCCAAAATAAACTCTAAAATATTCAGGAATAGGCGACCAATCTTTTTTGTTAATAATTATAAGTTGGCCGTATCCATTTCCTTTAAAAGGCTGTGGAATTACATTTAATTCCTCATTATCTCCATTTATCTCTTCATAAAACGGTTGAGAAGTTTTATAACCTAAATTACCAAAGGATGATACAACTTCAGGCTTATCTATTACGTCTCTTTTAAATGTTTTACATAAAAGATCTACATTGACGTGTATATCATCATTTAATAAGCAAATCCACTCGTTGCTTGCTAATTCGACCCCGCGGTTCCATGCTGGATTAACCCAATAATCTTTATCATTAACTACTTTAATTCTAGAGTCTGGTGATTCATATCCTGATTTTGCATTATCAAATATAAACAATTCAATACCTGAAATAGTAGAAGCCTGAATGGCATCTATTGTTTTGTAGATGCATTCAGACTTCCATAAAGTAGGTATGATAAATGTTACCATGTTTCTTGTAGAGCTGGTTTGTTTACAGCGTCTGGATTGAGGGTTTCTCCTTCAACGTATGTAATATTTGCAACTTGTTCTTCTTCACCAAATTTGGATTGAACATGTAATGGTGCATTTGGATTTTCATAGTATGCCCAGTCGTATAATCCAAGTTCTTCAAATCTATCTTTAATTTGTTCATTATAGTAGTACATAATAGTACGAACTCTACGTTGAATATCTGCTCGGGCCAAATTGTGTGTATTTTGTCCACCTGCATTATTGTAGATATATTGAATGTAACATAGATTTGGAATACGACACATCTTAGTATGTAAGAATGTGCGTACAACTAATTCATAATCATCAGCAATTGCTAATCCTCGGTTATGACCACCAATTTCAAAGTATGTAGATTTTCTCCAAGCTCTTACGTGGTTAGGTACACCAACAATATGTCGAATTGTTTTAGGATTAATGTCATGTTGATTACATACCCAAACATCTTTACCTTCATATTCTTCTAATCTATAATTACCATAAGAGAATGCAAAGCCTGGATCATATCTTAATGATTCTCCTTCTTCTGTCCATTCAGTACAATCAGTGTAGAAGAATCCGCACTCTGGGTGCTTTTTCGCCGCTAAATGAATATCCATTGCTGCGTTTGGTGTTAAAATATCATCATGATCGAATTCTGCCAAAATGTATCCTCTTGCAAGAGCGTTACCACGATATTTAACTTCACCGATAATTCCACCTGATTTTTCTCTAAAGTCATATACCTTAACTCTAGGATCCATTGCTGCAATCTTCTCAGCGATCTTCAATGTTTTACCACCATCGGATGAATCATTCACTAGAACCCATTCCCAGTTTTCATAAGTCTGACGAGCGAGAGATTGGTATGTTTGATATAATTTAGTACCAGTGTTATAGATTGGTGTAACAAACGAAATAGTTTCTTCATCATTTAAATATTGAGGACTGAGCATGGTTGTCATTGCTCCCATATACGCTCTTGAACCGATTTCATCGATTGGTATATTTACATCTTCAACATGATTCCATTTTCTACGTAAAGAAATTGGAAGAGATGCAAGATTTGGATAATCTTGCCAAGTGCCTCCTACTGTAACAATAGAATCTGGATTAAATTCTATAATTTGTTGAACAATGCCATTATCATTCTCAAAATACTTTACGTCAAGATCGTTTGCCTCGTAATTTACAAATTGACGGCTAATTAATTCAGGCTGGCCTGGACCAATGTAAATTACCTTTGGAATTCTAGCCTTTGATGGCTTTTCCAAATGGTTATAATAAGATAAGATTTCATTATGCCAGCTAAACCAATCAAAGTGATCTTTGAGAACTGCTGAAATAAAATATCCATCTGCTGCATAATTACTTCCAAACGTATAATCTTCCATCAATGATCTTTTGAAAATAATCTGTGCAATATCTGTTTTTTGGAAACCAGTATTTTCAAAAGTCGCATGCCTAACTTCTAATCCTGTAAAATCTTTTCCACCAATATATTGGGAAAATACATGGATCTTTGCATTTTCTTTTACAAACTCAGAAACTCTATTGTAAAAGTTTTCATGTAAGATATTATCATCATCAAGGAAATAAATCCATGCATCTTGATCTTCAATTCCTTTAATTAATTCAGTGCATTGTGGATATAAAAGACCGCCATCCCCTGCATTGATGAAATGAATTTTAGTTTGTGGACCTGAAATACTTGATAATAATTCAGCATCAATATCCTTTAAAGGTGCTGTATCAAATATAACGTGCCAAGTTATGTTTAATCCGTGTGTATCTGTGAAAACAGAATTTTGTACTGTCGTTAAATTTTTAGGACGCGTACATCTTGTTAAGATATGTAAATTATAAGCCATTTATAAATTTATTTTATTCAACATCAAAGAAGAACATGTGAAAGAATCTAGCATTATGGATTGCATCACCAAAATACTGAGTTGCTGCGTGAATATTAGAAGAATTGAAAATAACTAATCGGTTATATACGTTACCTAAAGTATCTACCATTTCATATTGTGATGAATCGTAGAAATTCATTGAATCACTAATTCCTTTAAATACTTCTTCATATAGATTAGAATTTCTACTATCACCTGGGAAATTGCGAACACCATTAATCTTACTCTTGTACATCGCTGTACCAGAAGAAACTGGAGCATTTGGCGTAAGATATACCATTGCTGCTAGCATTTGTGTATCGATATGGTACACAATAGGTTGATCCGCAGTACAGAATTGGAAAACACCATTAGCATAAGAAGTGTGGTTCCAATTAATAATCTTACGGCCGATAATTTCTTCAAGCTTTTCTTTAGTTCCTTCAAGAATAAATCTGCCATGTGTTCTTTGGCCCTTATGGTAATTTGAAGGTTGGAATTCTAAATTATTAATTGCAAATTCTCGAACAGCATCTGGGTCCGCGTAGAAATCATCAACAACAATAAGATCTTTATGAGTTGTTGGCATAAATCCTGATTTTTCAATAATAGCAGCATGTAAACTACCAATGAAATGCTCAGTACCATCTTCTAATACAACCACAAACCCTGTAGAAATTGCTGATCTGCTTAATCCAAATTCAAATCCTAATGAATCTACATTATTTGCAAATTGTGGATAAAAATCCAATACATCAGGGCGAGAATAGAATTTAGCCCCTAATTTAATGTGTTTGTAACCGTTCTCATTAGCTGTCCAAAACTCGGTAATCTTACCAAGATTTGAAGCAACCCAACCTGTTAAGGTATAGAGAGTATCACTTTTAACTGCTCTATCTAAGTTTAGTAATACATTTGAACTTGCTGTTTCGTGCATAATTGTCAAATTTTTATATTTATATTCTGTTTATTAAGATTGTTTATTTTTCTTTCTGATTACACCTATATTGTGGTATAGTTCAATATCGTTATATTCTCTAGGATTAATTGTTGGATTTTCAATTAAACCTTCAATTCTACTTAAGAATACGTCAAATGTAAGATCTTGAGGATTGTTTTTAAATTCTTCTTTAAGCATAATCACATGATCTGTGTGGCGTTTAATATGCTCAACATGATCTGTAATATCTTTATCCTTCTTACACATCGTACAGAAAGAATGGTTTGGTACTAAATATCCATATTTACATCTGTTAAGTCCTCTAGCTGGATAAACTCCACAACCAAATTTACCTTCTGCATAATGTTGCCAATCATCTTCATAAGCCCAATCCTCAAAGTGAACAAATGTACCATAATAAATCCAAGCAGCTTTCATATCATCTGGTGTCTGTAATTCTGCTTGTCCCCAATCTTGATTACCTTTATGTTCGGTTGGATTTCCATGTTCATCATAAAACTCTTTTAATGGAAAAACGCCTAAATCATAATATGCACTCATTCTACGAAGACATGGCGTATTTGTGTACATTCTTTTATGCATAATTGCATATTCATTACCAGTCCAATCTACAACCTGCTCAACGTTTTCAGGTCTGACCCAATATCCAAATGTATATTGTCGATCATCCATATCATCTAGATATTTTCTTAATTGAATATGAGTTACATCTTTATTAACTTCAAGAAACTCAATACTTTCTTGAATCCAATTATGACTTAATCCTGAAACCCAACTTGGAATGTATAACCAATCTCCTTCTAAGAAGATACTATATTCGTATTCCTTAGACATTTCGCTTAATCTATTAATCCCTCCGCCTGGACCTAAATTTACATCGCTAATCCGGATATTAAATTTAACACGGTCAGAATAAGTTTCTTGTGCCCATTCTAAAGTTTCATTAATAGTGTCATCGGTTATATTTACCCAAATAAACCATTCAAACTTGCTGCCACTATAATCATCCATAAAAGATTTTATAGTATACTTTAAAGCTCTACCTCTACCTTGAGTTGAATGTGTTAAAGTACAAATACAAAAGTTGTTAATCATAATAAGTTATTATATTACTCTGTTATTATGTTGTATATATCTCATAAAAAAAGAGGACCGTAGTCCTCTTTTTTATCTAAAATATTTGTTAATATTAAGCTGAACCTCTTCCTGGTCTTGGGGACGGTGTTGGAGATGGTGATGGAGATGGTGGTGGTGCTTGTGGAGTAACACCTGTAATTCTACCTTTATAAATATTAACAATATATCCATTCATTACGTGATCTATTGTTAATGTACCTCCAACGTGGTTTGTTGAATCCCATCCAAATCCAGGGAATCCTTTTGCACCTGTTCCACCTGGGGCTCCAGTTGTACCTGTATAGCCTGTTGGGCCATTTGGCCCTGGTGGGCCGTTAGGCGAGGATCCAGCAGATCCTGCTGGTCCTGTTGGGCCTTTATAACCTTGTAGACCGCCTGGACCAGGGGTTGTTGAGTTTGGACCAATTAATCCTGTTGGTCCTGTTGGGCCAACATAACCTTGGTAACCTCTAGGTCCTTGTGAACCTTGTGGACCTCTTGGGAAAGTTCCTTGATTACCTCTGTCTCCTTGAACACCTTGATATCCTGTTACAAGAGGACCAGTATAACCTTGTGGACCTTGTGGACCTCTTGGACCTTGTGGACCTTGTGGACCTCTAGAACCTTGTGGTCCTCTTGGGCCTGTTGGGCCAGTGTATCCTTGTGGACCAGTAACTAATGGACCAACAGGACCAGTTGGGCCTTTATAGCCAATTGGACCAGTATCTCCTTGTGGTCCTCTTGGTCCTGGTATACCTGTCGTGCCAATATATCCAACATATCCAGTTGGACCTGTAACTAAAGGACCAATAATACCAGTTGGGCCTGTTGGACCGCCTGGGCCTGTAGTTCCTTGAGTACCTCTTGGACCTTGTGGACCGCCTGGACCTTTAACTCCAATATAACCTGTAGGGCCTGTAACTAAAGGACCCACAATACCAGTTGAACCTGTAACTCCTTTAGTTCCTTGTGTACCTTGTGTACCTCTTGGTCCTTGAACACCAGTAGGGCCTGTTGGGCCAGTATATCCAGTTGGACCAGTAACTAATGGACCGACTGCTCCCGTTGGGCCAGCTGCTCCTTTATCTCCTTGTGGACCTCTTGGGCCTTCAGGACCAGTACCACCAGCTCCACCTTGTGTGCCAGTATATCCTGTTGGACCAGTAACTAATGGACCTGTTGGTCCAGTTCTACCTGTATAGCCTGTATATCCAGTAGGTGCAATTCCTTTAGGACCAGGTGCTCCAACAGGACCATTATATCCTGTAAATCCAGTTGGACCAGTTGGACCAGTTACTCCTTGATCTCCAGTAACTCCAACAAGGCCTTGTGAACCTCTAGCTCCTTGAGGACCTTGTTGTCCTAAGTATCCAGTATATCCTGTTTCACCTTGATATCCTATTGCTCCTGGAGCTCCAGTAAAACCAATAGTACCTTGTACTCCTTGAGGACCTCTATCTCCAATAATTCCTTGAGAACCTTGAGAACCTTTAGCTCCTTGAGAACCTATAGCACCTTGATTACCTTGGAATCCAGTAGCACCTTGAGAACCTCTAGAGCCTTGGAAACCTTGAGGACCCTGTGCACCATTTGGACCAGTTGGGCCAGTTGGGCCAGTGTAGCCTTTGTCTCCTTGAGGACCTCTAGCTCCTTGAGTGCCTCTAGAACCTTGAGCACCTATGAATTGAGGAAAATTAGAAGGATTAAGATTACCAGCATGTAATGCTACGTTTCCTCCAATTGTTGTTCCTATTTTTAATACAGCCATTTTTTTATATTATAATTTATTTCAATTTCAATTTATTAGAACATTATTAACCCACCTTCTACTGGTCTGGAAACTGATCCACCTTCAAAGAAGAGCTGACCATCTACACCAGCATAAACGCTAACATTATCTACGCCTTGATATCCTTGTGGGCCATTTGGTCCAGTTGGACCTGGACCGCCTTGTGGACCTCTTGGGCCTTGTGGGCCTTGTGGACCTGGTGTTGAATCTCCTGGTCCACCTGTTGGGCCAATGTATCCTTGTTGACCTTGTCTACCTGTAAAACCATTATATCCAATATTACCTTGAGGACCTTGTGGACCTACAGCACCTTGTGGACCTCTTGGACCTTGTGGGCCAATTAGGCCAGTTGGACCAGATGGACCAGGTGTTCCATTAGAACCTTGAGGTCCTTTAGAACCTTGAGGACCTTGTGGACCTGCAGCACCTTGTATACCTCTTGCTCCAGGAGGGCCAATTGGACCAATATAACCAGTATAACCAGTTACTCCAGTAGGACCATTTGGACCAATATCTCCTTGTGGACCTCTTGGGCCTAAAGGACCTGCAGTACCTTGAACTCCAGTATATCCTTGTGGGCCTTGTGGACCATTTGGACCTTTATATCCTTGAACGCCAATATAACCAGGTGTACCTTGATCTCCTTGGAAACCTCTTGGGCCTTCAGGACCTGCAGTACCTTGATAACCTTGTACTCCAATGTAACCTGTTGGGCCAACTAAACCATTGTATCCTGTAACTCCAATTGTTCCAGTATATCCTGTTGCTCCTTGTGGACCTCTTGGGCCTAAAGGACCTGCAGTACCTTGAACTCCAGTATATCCTTGTGGGCCTTGTGGGCCAGTTGGACCTGTTGGGCCTGTTCTACCAATATATCCTTGAACACCAGTATCTCCTTGGAAACCTCTTGGACCAATTGGGCCAGCACCACCTTGATAACCAACATAACCTGTTGCCCCAGTAAATCCTTTAGCACCTTGAGGGCCAATATATCCAGTATAACCAGTATCTCCAACATCTCCTTGGAAACCTCTTTCACCAATTGGACCAGCAACTCCTTGATAACCATCAACACCTTGAGCACCTTGTGGACCTAATGGACCATTAGAACCTTGAGGACCAATATTTCCAATAAATCCAGTAGCACCTTGAGATCCTTGGTAACCAGTTGGACCTGTTGGAGCAATACCTTTAGCACCCTGTGGACCTACTGGCCCTGTTGGGCCTGTTGGAAAAGATCCCTGTGCTCCTTGTGGACCGCGGTCTCCTTGGAAACCTCTAGGTGAATCACCTTGAGGACCTTGTGGACCATTAGGACCTGTTGAGCTTGTAGGACCTTTTGGACCTGTTGATCCAGTATCGCCTTGTGCTCCAGTAACTGCTGAATTTGCTCCAACTGCTCCTTTAGCACCTTGATTACCAACATAGCCTGTAGCTCCAGTATTACCAGTACCACCAGTATAACCAATTGGACCTGTATATCCTGTTGCTCCCTGATCACCAATAACTCCTTGATCACCAGTTAAACCAACTGGACCGGTATTACCGATCCATGCTGTGTATGCATTTTTATCAAAATTACCGGTGTGAAAAACCGTTTGTCCAGCAATTGTTGTATTTAATGATAATTTTGCCATTTTTTATATTATATTCTTTTTCAAATTAGTTTATCTTATTAATAGATACTTGATATAAAACCAGAAGTTACTGTAAAGTTTTGGTAGTTATCATCTTGTAATGTTCCATTATAACCGCCTGGAAGAACCAAGGTTAATGGTGGTGTAGAACCTGTAGCTCCTCTAGGACCTGGAGATCCAGTAGCACCTTTAGTTCCTGTTGCTCCTTGTGGACCATTAGGACCTGTAGGACCTGCAGTCGATGTAGGACCTTTACCGCCCGTATCTCCTTGTGGACCTTGTGGACCATCTCCACCCTGAGGACCTTGAGCTCCTCTTGGACCTTGTGGACCTCCTGGGCCAACTGGACCAATATATCCTGTTACACCAATATATCCGGTATGTCCTTGTGGACCTGTTCCACCTATATATCCAACTGGACCTATTGGTCCAGTTGGGCCTGTTGGGCCAACAGTTGTTTGAGTTATACCAATTGGTCCAGTATATCCTGTTAAACCAATGGTACCTTGGTATCCTTGAACACCTCTTTCTCCTTGCGGACCAATCGGTCCTTGAATACCTTTAGCTCCTTGTGGACCTGCGTTTGTTTGTGCAGATCCTTGATCCCCTTGTGGACCTCTTGGACCAATTGGACCAACATATCCTTGTGGACCTCTTGGGCCTTGTGGGCCTTGTGGACCGGTTGAACCTTTACCACCTTGTGGACCTGTATTTGTCTGCGCAGTACCTTGAGGACCTCTTGGACCTTGACCTCCTTGGAAACCAATATAACCTTGATCACCTCTTGGACCTTGGTCTCCTTGTGGACCTCTTGGTCCTGTACCTCCTTGTGGGCCAGCATTTGTTTGTGCTGGACCTTGTACACCTTGATCACCTTGATAACCAATATATCCAATATAACCATCAGGACCCATATCGCCTTGTGGACCTCTAGGTCCTTGTGAACCTTTAGCCCCTTGTGGACCTGTTGTTGTTTGTGCAGTACCTTGTACACCTTGATCTCCTTGAAATCCAACATAACCTTGTGGGCCTGTATTACCTTGAGAACCTTGTGGACCTCTTGCACCTTGATTACCTTTAGCCCCTTGTGGACCTCTCGTTGTTTGTGCAGCACCTTGTGGGCCTCTTGGACCCGGGCCTCCAGTACTTCCTTGGTTACCACCAGTACCTTGAACACCTTGAGCGCCTTGTGGACCTTGAGCACCTACTGCTCCATTACCACCTTGAGGACCTAATGGTCCTGCAACACCTTGAACACCAGTATATCCTTGTGGACCTATTGGGCCAATTTGACCAGTAGATCCTTGGTTACCAGTTGGACCAACATAACCTTTAGCACCTTGCGTGCCAGTTGGACCTTTAGCACCTTGATAACCAACGTAAGCAGTTGGTCCAGTTGCGCCTTGATAACCTGTATCTCCTGTAATACCTTTATAACCATTAGCACCGGTATATCCTGTTGGACCAGTTGGACCAACATAACCTTGGTCACCATTAAATCCTGTAAATCCTTTAGTACCCTGAACCCCTTGAGATCCTTGAGCACCTTGGTTACCAGTTGCTCCTTTATAACCCTGGACACCTTTATAACCTTGAGGACCTGTTGCTCCTTTAAAACTCAAATAAGAGTTTTGGTCAAAGTTGCCAGCATGTAATACTAAATGACCTCCGATTGTAGTTCCTGATTTTAATTGAGCCATTGTCTATATTAATTGTTTTTTAACTGTTCTAATTGTTGAACTAAGTTTTGGATTTTATTACTATATCTATCCTCGATAGATTGCCTTTCTTGTTCGGTTTGGGCAGAATTTATCTCTAAAGTAATAAAACCTAATTCATTTTCTATACCTTGAATTTGCTCTTCCATTTTCTATTATATAAAATATTTTTGATTTGTTTTAAACTTTTAGATCGATAACCCCTTTTCTCTTATACACTGTTTCGCCTTGTGTAGATCCGTCTTCTTTGATAAGTTTTTGACCTCTACCAACCGCAGCGTATGTGCTTCTGTATCCACCGTTCTTAAATACTGAATATTCATTTCCATCATTAACTAAAAGAATTGATCCCATTGAAGCCATTTGAGCATCTAATGCAGCATTAGGATTAATAGCGTCAAACGACGTTAAAACCCAAAGTTGTTCTGGACCAATTGCTGCTAAAGCATTAGCAAGATCAGTTCTTCTAGCATCAACACTATAAATATCAAATACTTCTTGTGAAAGAACAGTGCCTGAAGATTCTTCTATAACTGTTAAAGCCATACCTCTACCGCCTGGAACACCAGCATCGATTCCATTAATTCTAACAACTCTAGAACCTTCAATTGCAAAAACATCTCCCTGGGCAACATCACCATTTTGGAAAACTCCACCATACGCGGTTCCTTTAGCAAAAATGTGTGTTGTCTTTTCAGCTAAGTTATCAGCTTCCCAACCTGTTCCGTTATACTTAAATCTATTATTATTAGTAATATCTGTGATTTGAATATTATCAATAAATACGTGAGTGCCTCTAGACCCTTGCGATTGGTACGTAAATCCAATTTTAAGATTATTATACAAATCAAAAGATCCAGCAACCTGTTCTGTTCTATAATCCCAAATACTTGGATACTCTTCACTTGGTGGAACACCTTTTGTTGGAGTTCCAGTCCAGCTTGGTTTTCTATATACATATCCTTCATGTGTAACCAAACTCCAATGACCGTATTGAACATTTGGATCCCATACCGTTCCATTAGAACCCGGTACCCAATCTAAATATTGATCTTCAATTGTAAAATCATATTCATATCTTTGCCATTCCCAATCTGTATCGAATGCTCCGATGGGTTGGTTCCATGGAGTTGGTAAACCAATACCTAAGCTACCCCAACCAATTGTATGGTTTTGGAAAATTTCCATATAATTTCCATTAGTAGATCCTCTGTAATCAAATGAGAATCTATACTTATGGCCTCTTAATTTACAAGCTGCTGGCGGATATAAACTTAAACCACCCCAAGTAGAATCTGAAGTGATATTAGGATATCTAAAAATATGCATACCGTAAAGAGAATCTTTACCAGCATATTTACGCATTGTTGTATAAATATTTGATTGTTTATAAACATACCAACCTGGGCCAGCGCCTCCGGCATTTTCTGTACCAAATGTTTGGCTGTTTGGATTAGACCACCATCTTCGGCCGTCTTCGTTAATGTGCCATCCAAGAGCATCTAATGCATTATAAGTCTCACTAATATTTAAAGCTTCTAAATCACCAGTTGTTCTATTCATTTTAGCAACAACATTAGTACCTAAAGAAGCCCCTTCAATTAAGGAGCCATTTTCTACTTGAAATTCGCTTTCACTAGCGATAAATTTTGAATGATTAGCCATTTTTATTCTTCTATGATTTCGCCGTTAACTGTTAATTCTCCGTCTCTACTTAAGACTCCAATTTGACCGTTAATAGGACCTCCTGTATTTAATTCATTAAATTCTTGTGCATACATTATGCCAGATGAAGCTTTCTTTGATTTTGCTACCTGGTTTGATTCATTTCCTTGGAATTCTGAAGAACATGCAATTGCAATATCATCTAAATATAATGTAGGATAAGGAGAACCTTGGCCGGCAACTAGATAATTGCCTAAAATCATAAATTTAATGTATGCTGCGTTATATCTAAACCTGGTGTCTGAATTGTAACATTCAGCATTTGCAGGTATTATTTGTCTATAGTTAGTCCACGTTTCTGGAATGTATGGCGCTCCAAATGCGTAGTTATAAGTCCCTCCCGCTACACCTCGTGAAATCGGTGTTCCAGCTGGTAATTCATATCCAATATTTGGAAGGGGTGATTCTAGGGTCATCTGCCACTCATTAGGGCTAACCTGTACTAGTCCTCTGTATATAATGTTATAATCGCCATATCCGATTCTTGTGTATCTGTGTGGTTGACCATATTCTGGATGTGATGGCGGAAAGAAAAGAACATGTCTAAAATACCATGTATTCGAAGTTACATCAGTGCCGACATACCAGTTATTTGAAGATTCGATATAAATGATGCTATCACCTGGGTTAGCAGGTCTTGTCAAATATGTGTTACCAATATCTCCACAGTTTCTTAAATCAATAAAATTATAAAATGCGTCAAAACATGCAAATCCAAGATAACTGCCGGATAAGCTGCCTTGCGCATTTCTTTGAGCTGTTTTAGCCCATAAAGAAATTTCATATTCCTTTGAAGTATCGACTGAAACAAACTCATCAGATAACCATTGATTAGTATTTGTTTGTGATAAGTGATAATTTCCAGAATGCGGATCTGCTGAAGAGATCGATGCTCCTGTAAAATTATAATTGTTACCAAATTCGAAATTTCCATTAGTGTACAAATTAGTACGGCCTAAGGTTTCGTCGTATGATAACGTTTCGTTAATCTCAGTTGCCAATAGGTTGGCCGTGTTCGTCCACTTCATAAAAAGGATATTCTTTTATATTTTCTGTAGTTGTTTCTTCATTATTTAAAATGAAATTTTTGGCATCTTCAGAAGAGCCAAATTCAGCAATATTATTACCGCTATTATCGAAAACTATGTATTTATTTGTAAATGATACGATGTACATTGCTTTAATTTCTTTGATTATAAAAATAAATTGCAGGGGGTGTTGAACCCCCTACAATCTATATATTAAGTTTATTATACAATTCTAAACTCTAAATCACCATTAGCGTTTTGATCGATGATGAAACCATCAACTCTTAAAGCCGTTGTGTAAAGTGTTGAACCGTCGAATGTTAAGTTAGACTCGCCATTAACTGTTGAACCACCAGTTGCTGTAATAATGTTATTGTTTGTGTTATTTACAACAGCTAAAGTAGGACCAGTTGGACCAGTAGAACCTTGATCACCCTTGAAACCTTGAGCTCCAGTAGAACCTTGTGGACCGGTTGGACCTTGTCTACCTTGAGTACCTTGAGCACCTGTAATACCTTGATCACCTTTGATACCTGTATCGCCTTTAGCACCTTGGAAACCTTGAGCTCCAGTAGAACCTTGAGCTCCAGTAGAACCTTGTGGACCTGTAGGACCTTGTCTACCTTGAGTACCTTGAGCACCTGTAATACCTTGATCACCTTTGATACCTGTATCGCCTTTAGCACCTGTAGCTCCTGTAGCTCCTTGGAAACCTTGATCACCTTTAGCTCCAGTAGAACCCTGTGCGCCAGTTGCTCCAGTTTCACCATATACTCTACCTACGTTTAATTCTCCAAACGCATCGCCAGTGATTAATAAATCAAGACCTTGTAATCTAGCATTTGTGATTGAACCACCCGCAGAACCAGTAGCACCAGTATCACCTTTAGTACCTGTAACTCCTTGTGGACCGGTTGGACCTTGTCTACCTTGAGTACCTTGAGCACCTGTAATACCTTGATCACCTTTGATACCTTGATCACCTTTAATGCCTGTAGCACCTTGGAAACCTTGATCACCTTTAGCGCCTTGATCACCTTTGAAACCTTGATCACCTTTAGCGCCTGTAGAACCATCTCTACCAGCTGCACCTTGGAAACCTTGATCACCTTTAGCGCCTGTAGTACCTTGGAAACCTTGTGGACCCGTAGGACCTTGTCTACCTTGAGTACCTTGATCACCTTTGATACCTTGATCACCTTTAGCGCCTTGGAAGCCTTGATCGCCTTTAGCTCCTTGAGCCCCTTGGAAACCTTGATCACCTTTAGCGCCTTGATCACCTTTGAAACCTTGATCACCTTTAGCACCTGTAGCACCTTGGAAACCTTGTGGACCTGTAGGACCTTGTCTACCTTGAGTACCTTGATCACCTTTAGCGCCTGTAGCACCTTGGAAACCTTGGTTACCATCACGACCTGTATTACCTTGAGTACCTTGAGCACCTTGCATACCAGCTACTGAACCAATCCACTGACCTAATTCATTGATAATTGGCGTGCCATTAACTAATACGTTGTTATCTGGTTTAAGGTTAATGTTTTGATCTGCGTGGATTTCTAAATCCTCTGGTGTGTTTGTATTTGCTGCAATAAATGTATTTAATGCATCGCCTGCAAATGCAATTTTAAATTGCTGGTCTAAGATGATGTTACCATCAACTGTTAATTGACCATTAACTTGAGTTTTACCAACTTGTAAGCCAGTTGTTGCGTTTGATCCTGAGATAGATTTTGATGAATTAACTGTGATATCAGAGTTAATTGTCAGTCCACCTTCTGATGTTACATTAATACCACCAGCTTGTGCTTGTAATTGTAAAACACCAGCACCTGTCGTTTGTACTACAAATGCTTTATCTCTATCTGTTGATAAGATAATTGTATCAGAACTATCGTGGATAACCTTCTTTCCGTTAACATATAACGAATTAGGACCCACGTATAATTCATCAATGTGCAATTCAGTACCATTTGCGCCAATAGATAAAAGCTGCACTGGAGTACCGTTATTATCGATTTGAACGTTTGGTGGTAAGATAGATACGTCAGCATCTCTACCTAACTGTCCCTCAATATATTGGTGAATGTGTTGGAGTTCCGTTTCAAGACCTGCAACACCGTCAACTAATTCAGAAACAATCGGACCTAATTTGAAAAGAGAAGTGTATGTCTCATCTGCACCATACTGAAGTGGCTTGCTTTCACCTGTTAATCTTGAAGCAGTATACTTTTGTTTAAGTATAGCAGCCTCATCAGATACAAGCTTCAAATTAGATCTTAGCGATGCTAAATCTTTTAAACTAATTCTTGTTGCCATTTTTTTGTTTAATTTTTTTTATTAGAATTAGGGCCGGCCGAAACCGGCCCTTTTTCTAAGTTTAATTATTTTAATCTGCTCTCCAATTCTGCGATTCTAGCATTTAAGTGCTTAACCACTTGGAATAAGTAGACTGTCATTTTGTCATAGTGCATTGAGATATAACCTCCTTGGCCGTCTGTAACACCGATTCTTGGATCGAATTCTACAACTTCTTCGGCGATGAAACCAATATCTCTCTTACCTGTTTCTGTCCATGTGAACTCTCTAGCGTTCAAGCTTAGGAATGCTCCCATATTAAACTCTAAAGGTTCAACGTCAGATTTGAATCTTAATGAAGATGCTTGGATACCAATACCTCCACCTAGCATATCAAACATTACTGGAACTGGTGCGTCAAATACGCCATCGTTAGGCATATTGCCTGGAACAATGTTAAGGTGCCACGGAGTACCATAAGCTGTTCCTGCGTCAGTGTCATTAGTCATTTTGATTTCACCATTCTGGAAACTGAATGTAGTACCGCTGAACGTTAAACCACCTTCACCATTAACTGTTGAACCACCAGTTGCTGTAATAATGTTATTGTTAGTGTTATTCACAACTGATAACGTAGGGCCTGTAGGACCTTGGCGACCTTGTGTACCTTGAGTACCTGTAGGACCTTGGTTACCTTGTGAACCATTAGAACCATCAGTTCCTGAAGGACCTTCAGGACCCGTAGGACCCTGATTACCTTGGTTACCCTTGATACCTTGGAAACCTTGATCACCTTTGATACCTTGGAAACCTTGATCACCTTTGATACCCTGATTACCTTGGTTACCTTGAGTACCTTGAGCACCGTAAAGACCTTGGTTACCTTTGAAACCTTGGAAACCTTGATCACCTTTGATACCTTGGAAACCTTGATCACCTTTGATACCTTGGAAACCTTGATCACCTTTGATACCCTGATTACCTTGGTTACCTTGAGTACCTTGAGCACCTTTGATACCTTGGAAACCTTGTGGACCTTGACGACCTTGTGTACCTTGAGCACCTTGGAAACCTTGGTTACCTGAAGAACCTTGAACACCTTGTTGCGCAACAATTGCAAATTCAACATAAACCCATTTGTCATCTGGGAATGCATTGTTAAATGGAAGCACAGTACTGTTCATTGTACCGTTGACAATGTAGTAGTTGCCAACTGTTGTGATGCTACTAACTGTAAACGTGCCGGCACCTGCGTGTGGAGCGTTAACGGTCGATATCATCATTTGAGTACCTGGGCCTGCCGCTGCGAATGCAGATGCAAAGCTATCTCCGTCCTTATCAAGTACATTGAATGTTAATGAAGTAATATAAGTATTACCTACTTCCATGAATGGGTTAGTAAATGACGTTGGGCCAGAGATTTCACCAGAATTTGATGATTGACCATCATTCTGCCATTTCCAAATACCTTCAACCATTGCTGAAGAACCTTGAGAACCTTGAGTACCGTTAGTACCGTTAGTACCTGCAGCACCTTGGTTACCTTGAGCACCTTGAGCGCCTGTCCAGTTACCGGCTGGAGCCCAATAAGAGCCTGACCAAGAGAAGATTGCACCAGAAGATGAAATGTATAATTGGCCAACGAATTCACCAACAATACCATCTCCACCAGGATTTGTAGAAGTACCTGATAATGATCCTTTCATACCTTGGTTACCTTGAGCACCTTGAGCACCTTGATCACCTTTGAAACCTTGAGCACCTTTGATATTTCCAGATAATACCCATGTAGAACCATTCCATACATATACGTTGCCTGTTCCTGTTTGTAAGTACTGATCTCCTATAAGCTGGCCGTTATCGCCTGGATCCGGAAGACCGGCTCCGCTTGTCCAATCACTACCTCTTTGACCAGTAGAACCCTGATCACCTTTAAATCCTTGATCACCTTTAGCGCCTTGATCACCTTTGTTACCTTGTGTACCTTGTGCGCCTTGATCGCCTTTGAAGCCTTGGTCACCTTTAGCTCCTTGGAAACCTTGGTCACCTTTAGCTCCTTGGAAGCCTTGGAAACCTTTATCTCCTTGGAAACCTTGGAAACCTCTGTCTCCTTGGAAACCTTTATCTCCTTGGAAACCTTGGAAACCTCTGTCTCCTTGGAAACCTTGGAAACCTCTGTCTCCTTGGAAACCTTTATCTCCTTGGAAACCTTGGAAACCTCTGTCTCCTTGGAAACCTTGGAAACCTTTATCTCCTTGGAAACCTTTATCTCCTTGGAAACCTTGGAAACCTCTGTCTCCTTGGAAACCTTGGAAACCTCTGTCTCCTTGGAAACCTTGGAAACCTTTATCTCCTTTTATACCTTGGAAGCCTTGGTCACCTTTATCTCCTTTTATACCTTGGAAACCTTGATCACCTTTGATACCTTGGAAACCTTGATCTCCTTTGATACCTTGGAAACCTTGATCTCCTTTGAAACCTTGGAAGCCTTGGTCACCTTTAGCTCCTTGGAAACCTTGGAAACCTTGGTCACCTTTAGCTCCTTGGAAACCTTGGAAACCTTTATCTCCTTTTATACCTTGGAAGCCTTGGAAACCTTGAGCTCCCGTAATATTTACATCGTAATTAGTACCATCATTTCTAGAAATTGTTAAAACTCTAGTTGTATCGTTAAATGTTGCACCGTTTACGAAAGTGTCGTTATCGTCTGAATACTGATTAGCTGCTAAAAGTGCGGCTGCTAATTCTGATTCATTTACTAATTGTGTTAAATCAATTGTAACATTGCCATTTGCTTTTACTAATGTTAATTGCTGCGTATTAGAATCGAATGAACCTGAAGTTACAAAGTTATCTGTATCTGTGTCATCCATAAACTGGCTTAAATCAACAGAAACTTGTCCGCCTAATACTCTAGTTAATGTAAGAATATTACCAGAAAGTGCAGCAGCATCAACATAATCCTCTGTTGCAGGGATTGCGTTGATTTGAGCTTGTAAACCAGCATCTACAGATTCTAAAGAATCGATTGAAGCTTCTATATTAGGAAGCTCAGTTTCAATTGGTTGAATTCTTAAATCTAAAGCTAAATCAGCAGCAGCTCTTGCAGATGCTTCAGCATTAACGTTAGCTTGTAAAGTAACGTCAGCCGCAGCTCTTGCAACTGCTTCAGCAGAAATTGCTGTAGATAAAGAAGCATCAGCCGTAACTCTTGCAGAAGCTTGAGTAGAAATTGCTGTAGATAAAGAAGTATCAGCAGCGGCTCTTGTAGATGTTTCCGTAGAGATTGCAGTAGATAATGATGTATCTGCTGTAGCTCTTGTAGATGCTTCCGTAGAAATAGCTGAAGATAATGAAGAATCAACTGCAACTAAAGAATTAACCTCTGTGTTAGTAGCTGAGATTTCTGCATTTAAGTTTGCAATAACTACTGCTAAAGCGTCATCATTAACTGTGTCAACTGCATTGATTAATGAAACAATTTCAGCAAATGAATCTTTATCAGCTGAAGAAGCTAATAAGATAGCATCGATTCTAGATTGTTCAACACCAATCGAAGTTGCTAAAGATGAAACTGCAGAAATTCTTGCGGAAACTTCAATATCAATATTTGATTGTAAAGTAACATCAGCTGCTGCTCTTGTAGATGCTTCAGCGTCAATATTACCTTGAAGAGTTACGTCAGCAGCAGCTCTTGCAACCGCTTCAGCATCAATGTTGTCTTGTAAAGCAACATCAGCAGTAGATAATACTGCGTCAGCTGCAGCTCTTGCAGATGCTTCAGCAGAAACCGAACCAGCTAAAGATACGTCAGCTGTAGCTCTTGTAGATGCTTCAGCAGAAACTGCTGTAGATACTGAACCAATTGCTGTAGCTCTTGTAGATTCTTCAGTAGAAATTCTTGAAGTTAAAGAAGTATCAGCTGTAGATCTTGTAGATTCTTCAGTAGAAATTCTTGAAGTTAAAGAAGTATCAGCTGTAGATCTTGTAGAAACTTCAGAAGAAATAGCCGAAGATAATACAGTGTCAACTGATGTTCTGTTAGAAACTTCTGTAGAGATTGCTGAAGATAAAGTAGCGTCAGCAGATGTTCTGTTAGAAACTTCTGTAGAAATTGCTGAAGATAATGTAGCATCAGCTGTTGTTCTATTAGAAACCTCTGTAGAAATTGAAGTTGCTAAAGATGTATCAGCAGTAGCTCTTGCAGATGCTTCTGTAGAAACAGCTGAAGATACTGTAGCGATAGCTGCAGCTCTTGCAGATGCTTCAGCATCAATGTTACCTTGAAGAGTTAAGTCAGCAGCAGCTCTTGCAGTTGCTTCAGCATCAACGTTAGCTTGTAAAGTAACGTCAGCCGCAGCTCTTGCAGATGCTTCAGCATTAACGTTAGCTTGTAAAGTAACGTCAGCCGCAGCTCTTGCATCTTCTTCAACAGAAACTCTTGAAGTTAAAGATGAAGCAGCAGATGCTCTAGCAGTAGCCTCAGCATTGATGTTTGCTTGTAATGTTGAATCCGCTGTAGCTCTTGCAGATGCCTCAGAAGAAATAGCTGAAGATAAAGTTGAATCACCAGATACTCTTAAAGAAGCTTCGTCAGAAATTGCAGTATTAATAGAAATAACATCAGCATTTGTTGAAGAAATTTCTGCATTTAAGTTTGCAATAACTACTGCTAAAGCGTCATCGTTTGTTGTATCAACTGCGTTGATTAAAGATACAATCTCAGCGAAAGAATCTTTATCTGCGTCTGACGCTAATAAGATAGCATCGATTCTAGATTGTTCAACACCAATTGAAGTTGCTAAAGATGAAACTGCAGAAATTCTTGCAGATGCTTCAGCATCAACGTTAGCTTGTAAAGTAACGTCAGCCGCAGCTCTTGCAGATGCTTCAGCATTAACGTTAGCTTGTAATGTAATGTCGGCATTTGCTCTTGCAGATGCTTCAACATCAATATTGTCTTGTAAAACTACATCAGCAGAAACTCTGTTAGAAACCTCTGTAGAAACTGCTGAAGATAAAGTAGCATCACCAGAAATTCTTGCAGATGCTTCAGCATCAATGTTACCTTGTAAAGTAACATCAGCAGATGCTCTAGCTGTTGCTTCAGCAGAAACTGAAGTTGCTAATGATGTATCTGCGTTTGCTCTTGCAACTGCTTCAGCATCGATGTTATCTTGTAAAACAACATCAGCTGCAATTCTTGCCGCTTCTTCTTCTAAAATATCTGTTGATACAAAACCGTAGTTTTGTGCCGTGATAAGATTAGTTTGTGCAATTGCTTGAGTTAAAGATGCATCACCTGAATCTCTTACTGCTGCTTCTGTAGAAATAGCTGAAGATAAAGTAGCATCAGCTGAAGTTCTATTAGAAACCTCCGTAGAAATTGCTGAAGATAAAGTAGCATCACCAGAAATTCTTGCAGATGCTTCAGCATCAATGTTACCTTGTAAAGTAACGTCTGCTGCAGCTCTTGTAGATGCTTCTGTAGAAACAGCTGAAGATACTGTAGCGATAGCTGCAGCTCTTGCAGATGCTTCAGCATTAATGTTACCTTGTAAAGTAACATCAGCTGTAGATAATACTACGTCAGCAGCAGCTCTTGCAACTGCTTCAGCATCGATATTATCTTGTAAAGTAGCATCAGATGCAATTCTTGCAGATGCTTCCGCATCAACGTTAGCTTGCAAAGTAACGTCAGCAGCATCTCTTGCAGATGCCTCAGCGTCAATGTTACCTTGTAAAGTAATGTCTGCTGCAGCTCTTGTAGATACTTCAGTTGTTAAGTCTGATTGTAAAGTTGCGATATCATTATTGATATCTGTAATGTTTGTCGCGTTAATGTTACCTGAAACATTTAAATCACCATCGGAGTAAGTTAACCCCGCGTAAGTAGTTACATTTGATGAATCAACAGCAACGGCAACACCGTCTGTAATACCACCACCAACTGGGAGTGTATTACCTTGAAAACCTTGTACGCCTTGAGCACCTTGGAAACCTTGGAAACCTTGAGTACCTTGAGTACCTTGAGTTCCTTGATCACCTTGGAAACCTTGAGTACCTTGAGTACCTTGAGTTCCTTGATCACCTTGGAAACCTTGGAAACCTTGGTCACCCTGAGTACCTTGAGTACCTTGAGTACCTTGGTCACCCTGAGTACCTTGAGTACCTTGAGTTCCTTGATCACCTTGGAAACCTTGGAAACCTTGGTCACCCTGAGTACCTTGAGTACCTTGAGTACCTTGGTCACCCTGAGTACCTTGAGTACCTTGAGTACCTTGGGTACCTTGATCACCTTGGAAACCTTGGAAACCTTGATCGCCTTGGAAACCTTGGAAACCTTGATCGCCTTGATTACCTTGGGTACCTTGTGTACCTTGGGTACCTTGATCTCCTTGGAAACCTTGGAAACCCTGATCACCTTGTGATCCAATAGGACCTGTTTCCCCTTGAGGGCCCGACGTAGCAATATAAGCTGAATATGCCATAATTTTTTACGTTTTTATTTTTTTTTTAATTTTTAGTTAGATTAATCTAACGAGCTTTTTTCGTATACTAAATCAAATGTATCTCCCGCGCCGATTTCGTAACCAGCGTTATCAGAGTTCCAATATAATTCGTCCCCTGCTGCTAATTCAGAGATGTTTTTAGCAGTGATACCTCCGTCGTTTGAGAAGTAAACATCACCATCTAAGTTTCCATAAGTTTCAGTAACAGCAACACCGTTGATGTAAACCTGAACCGTAGAATCTGCGTATGGTGTGAAGTCTAAAGTAATACCAGTTGCTGAACCATTACCGTTAGATGCTAACGGTGTTAAGTCAGACTGAGAAAACTCTTCGCCAACTGCAATCGCTTGAGGACCTAAAGAAGGTCTCCATGGAAGTACTTGTGCAGACGTTGCAGATAAAGCTTGAAGAACCGGATTAGAGTATGTGTACGTTGGATCGTATTCATTCACGAAAGGAACAATAGAACCAGAGTCTGTATCATCAACAACGTAGAATGTACCTGGAATTAAGTTCCATGTATCTACTGTGATGTTACCGATCTGTACTGCTGAAAACGTGTTTGCGTCGATCACTTCGTCTACAACTAAACGACCCAATTTGTCAGCTGTCTTTGCATCTGCTAAACCCCAAGAACCATTGTAATAAGCAATAACTTTGCCTGCTACAAAACCATGGTTTACCTGTGTGTAATTAGATTTCAAAGACCCTGAAGCTAATTGAGCGTTAATCTGGTCAAGCCTGTCTTGCAATCCTGCAATTTGCTTAATCCTAATTTGTGCCATAGATTTAATTTTTTTTTTAAGTTATAAGCTAAAGGCCTTGTGGCCCTTAATTTTCTAAGTATATATCATATTTTATATAGGGCATAGTCCACTAATGTAGGTGTTATTATATTATTTTAGATAAATATTACATGAATTCTTTTACTAAAAAAATTATTAGAGATTATATTTATGTCATTGAAACCCTAGATGATGTGACAGAAATTTCTAGTGCAGCAGAGCGAGAATTTAGAGAAGCGTTAATGACAGAATCGCCAGAAGCTTTAGAAGCTTTAGTAGTACCTAAAGGTCAAGCTAAACCTAAAATAGAATCTGAAGAAGAGGTTGTAAAATTTGACGATAAAGATTTTAAAAAGATCTTTAGAAAATTAGCAGTAAAATGTCATCCAGATAAAATTCAAGATGCTAGTGAACGTGAAGCTAAATTTTTAAAAAAGTGTTATGAAGATATTAATAAAGCTAATGATACTTATGATTGGGGTTTGCTTTTAAAAGTAGCGGCGGAATTGAACGTTGATGTTGAAGATTTAACAGTTGAGCAGATGCAAAACATTCAACAAAATATAGAATCAATTCGAAAGAAAATTAATCTTTATGAAGGTTCGATGGCATATCAATGGTATGCTTTAAATGATACTGCTGTAAAACAAAAATATCTGCAAACATGTGCAGATATTTTTAAAAATTCGTTAAAGCCTAAGGATTAAATATCCCACAAATTAGAAAAGTGGCATCGCGCGTAAATTGGTCTAGCGTATGTAACTCCATTTTTGTATTTATCTCTTAATCTCTTATTAAAATCTACGTCTTCAGATACGTTGCCATACGTGTCTCTCCATTGAACGCTTAAACCAGGTTTGTGCATTAATAACCAAGGAGACATTACAATCATACCTGGTTTTAGGACTGATTGCTTCCACATTCCAGGTGCATAATCCAATTGGACTGGTTGAAAATTAGAAGAAGCATATAAAGTTTCGCTATCTGGCCAATCTGCCCTCTCATTGTCATACCATGTTGTATTCATCCACCAGTCATGATCTTGATCTTGGTTATAAACCAACATAAGGGTCATTGTAAATTCAGGTGCAAGAATATCATCTGAATCCATATATGTAATTAAATCACCACTAGCAGCTGTAACACCTAATCTTCTTGCAAATCCTCTATAGTATTTATATTCTTCAGGATCGCCCGGCCTTGTGTCATACATTTTTAATTCGCTATCATGGCGATCATAATAAACAAATTTAATATTTTTATCTTGTTTATAAGATCTATTATACAATTGTTGTGTTTTTAAACAACCATCAGAAACAATAATTAATTCACAGTTTTTATAAATCTGACTTCTAAAGCTTTCTACGGCTCTGTGAAATTTACCAAGTGAATCTACTCTAGAATTATTATAATCCTGTAGATTAACTTGCATAACTATAGATATTTTAACTTTATCTACTTGTTCTAAAATTTCGTTTAATTCATTCATTATTTATATGCGTTTGTTTTCCAATCGTATTCATAACTCATTTGATGTTTTCCAGGTTCAAATAAGTTTTCAATTAATTTTCTATATGTATCCACAACAATTGGATTCGTTGTTAAATATCTGTCTAAAATTGGTTGATTTTTTTGCTTGTATTCTTCTAAAGTATTGTCATGATTTTCTAATACTTCTTTAAGTTGATTATAACCAGCAGTAACATCAAATCCCTCATAATAATATCCGCCATCCTTTACCATGTCGGCGTTGTGTACTAGTGGGTAACCAAAATACATTGCATCTAAATATGCATAATTAAGTGGATTTTCCCATTGGTGTGATAGAACTATATCGGTTTCTTCAGCAAAGAATACTGCTGCTGGATATCTACCTACATATTTAACAAGAGGTGGATCGTGTCTTACTATATCAAAATTCTTAATCATTTGCTTATAATAAGAATTTTGTAAAATTCGTTGACCACTTGCAATATACAATTGCTTATAAGCTCCTTCTCCGAATTCACGATACATTTTTTCAGCAATCATCATTGGTATCATAGACCATTTAACCACATTTAAGTTTGGCTCCATGATTGATAATTTTTTATCTTTCCTATCTTTAGGTTGATATCCTGGATATTTCTTGCCAGATAATTTTAATAAATCAGAAGCACGCTGAATATGCTCTGGATCCCACACAAATGGAACCGTTTTAATTTGATGATCTTTATGTCTATATACTAATTTGAAATATTCGCCATTCTGATATTCTTGTTGTGGAATCATCCACGTCTCATCATGTCCAATGTCCCAAGATGGAAGAGCTTCTTTTGCGGTATCGAAGATTACTCTCTCCATATCTACAACATAGTTATTACCACATTGGTATTTTACAATTTTAACTCTTGGTCTTTTTAATTTAAGATCTAAAATTAATTTAGAAGGTAATGAAGTCCCTAACATAAAAATTATATCTACTTCATTTATCTTTTCTCCAAATTTATAGATTGGATATTTCTTATAATCCCAAGTTACTTTAGTTAGATCTGTGACTTTACTACCTGTTTCCATAATGAAAACCTCATAGCCTTCAATTTGGCTCAATGTTTTAACTAAATTCAATACGTTTAGTTTAATACCATTAATCCACATTGATTCGTATTCTTCAGTAAGGGAAAGAGTAATTCCTATGCGCATACAATATTATATTCATTTTTTTGAACTAGTTTATATATCAATAATAAAAAAAGGGGATCCCCGAAGGGATCCCCTAAACTATTTAATAGTCTTAATCAGATTAAGCTATTTCTTAGTATTGGTAGTTAACTAATACTTGGTCATCACCGTCGATCACATAACCTGGATCAACTAAGTTGATGATGCTACCAGTAACTGTTTCAACTTGTACGTGGTGACCGTTTACGTAAACGTCAACTAACGCAATTAAGTCGTCTTGTACTGGGTTAGCAAGAGTGTAAGCTAAACCTGCACCAATGAAGATTTCAACAGCTTCCTGTGTATCTTCTTGGATGAAGCCTTCTAATGCAGTGATTCTAGTGTTTAAACCAGCGTCAACAGTAACTAAAGAATTTACATCAGCGTTAGTAGCAGCGATTTCAGTAGCTAAGTTACCTTCGATACCAGTCATTCTAGTATCTTGAGAAACTTGTGCAGCGTCAACTGATACGAAATCAGCATTAGTAGCAGCGATTTCAGCAGCTAAAGCAACGTTGATAGAAGTAACATCAATGTTAGTAGCAGCGATCTCAGCAGATAAAGCTAATTCTAAAGAATCAACTGAATCAACTAAGTTACCGTTAACATTGCCTAATAATACTTCGATAGAATCAACTGAATCGATTAAGTTACCTTCTGCAGCTTGAGCTCTAGAAATCTCAGCAGCTAAAGCAGCTTCGTCTGCAGTAGCTCTTGTGTTGATAGAATCAACATCAGCGTTAGTTGAAGCGATTTCAGAGTTTAAGTTAGAGATAACTACTGCTAAAGCGTCATCATTTACTGTATCAACAGCGTTGATTAAAGAAACGATTTCAGCGAATGAATCTTTATCAGCGTCAGCAGCTAATAAGATTGCATCAACTCTACCTTCTTCAGCTAATACTCTAGTGTTGATAGAAGTAACCTCAGCGTTAGTTGTAGAGATTTCAGCAGCTAAAGCTCCTTCTAAAGCTAAAGCTCTAGTGTCGATAGATGCAACATCACCTTCTAGAGAATCAACAGAAGCGTTGATTGCTGTAACGTCTGCGTTAGTTGCAGAGATTTCAGCAGCTAAAGCCGTAGATAACGATGTATCTGCAGCTGCTCTTGCTGTTGCTTCAGCACCGATAGCAGTGTTGATTGAAGTAACATCTGCGTTAGTAGCAGCGATTTCAGCAGCTAAAGCTGTAGATAACGATGTATCTGCAGTAGCTCTTGCAGCCTCTTCAACAGAAACTCTAGACTCTAAAGATAAATCCTTAGCAGTTAAAGAAGTTACTTCAGCATTAGTAGCAGCGATTTCAGCAGCTAAAGCTGTAGATAAAGACGAGTCACCAGCAGCTCTTGCAACTAACTCAGCAGATAATGCAGAGTTGATAGAAGTTACATCACTGTTAGTAGCAACAATCTCAGCAGCTAATGCAGCTTCTTCTGCAGTGATTCTTGTGTTGATAGAATCAACATCAACGTTAGTAGCAGCAATCTCAGCATTCAAGTTAGAGATAACAACAGCTAATGCGTCGTCGTTTACAGTATCAACAGCGTTGATTAATGAAACGATCTCAGCAAAAGAGTCCTTATCCGCTTGAGAAGCTAATAAGATCGCATCTACTCTTGTCTCTTCAACAGACAATCTTGTCTCTAAAGAACCGTCAGCTGCTTGAAGCTCAGTAACATCACCATTAGTTGCTACGATTTCAGCAGATAACGCTAACTCTAAAGAGTCGATAGAAGCGTTAACTTCATCACCTAAAGCAGTTTGTTGAGCATCAACGTAAGCCTTAATGTCAGCCGCGTTAGCGATCTGAGAAGACGTTACATTAGACCAAGTTACCGTAGATAAGAAGTCTGCAATTTGTTTTGAACGAATTTGTGCCATAATTTTATTTATTAATTTATTTTGGCGGATAGCTTTATTGCTATCGTGATTATATATTCAGGTTGAAATGACACTATTATTGAAAAATAACATATTATAGTAATAAAATTAAACAAAAAAATGAGATTTTCATTTTTTTAGAAATACTACGTTAATATATTATTATCTTAAATCGTCAACATCAACCTCGTATATTAAGTTGATTTGATCTCCAATTTCTAGGTCGTATCCGGAAATTTGGCCATTCCAAATTAATTGGTCTCCGCTTCGAATTTCTTCAATTGCGACCGCCGTTAATCCGTTGTTGCCAGAGAAATAGCATGCTTTAGTTTTAACACCATCACCTACTTCAGCTGAAATACCATTAACCTCTACCATTACGTAAGAATCATAATATGGAGAATAAGTTATTGCAACTCCAGTAGGGGCGTTATCGCCTGATGTTGCAATTGGATTAATATTTTTATCAAGATATGTATTAATACCTTCTTTAACCGATACTGATCCTCCTCCAATTGCATCTAAGTAATAAGTTACTTTTTGTCCAACTACGAATGTAGATCTTGTTACGCCAGGTCCAGACGCTAGGTCTTCTAATACAACATTAACCATAATACCATCTGTGTTTTGGTCATCGCCATCCCCGGGATTAATATCAATTCTAGACCAATCTAAGATCTTATAAATTGCGTACATATTAGTATCTCCTAAATCTGAAAGTGTAATTGTTCCTGAAACTCCATCTACTCCAATTCTATTCTTTAAGAAATTTTCAAGAAGAGTAATTCTAGATTCTTTCTCATCAAGATTTCTAAATTTAATTGTTGTAACTAAACTTGGAATATAATTATCAATAGTTACTTTACCAGAATCAGTAGGATTAGATCCATTAACGGCTTCAACCATAAATGTACTGCCATTAAAGATTGCAGTTGTTCCACCACCAGTATTTCCGCCAGTATTTCCGCCAGTTCCAGTTCCTGGATTTGGATCAGTTACACCACCGGCGCCTTGAACTGCTTCACCTAATTTAATTAATGGGAATACATAAACCTTTGGTTGCGGATAATAGTTTTCATAAATTACACTAACTTGCATATAGATCTCCCCAGGAGGAATCACTAATGTTTGCTGTGGAATCATTGTAAAAGAACATCTACCACTATTCTCAGTTTTATGTAATTCTAATTTGCTAGAAACACCCATTGTTGATGGGTTAGAATATTGAAGATATTTAGTATCATTTCTATAGATAGCCGCGTGAATTGATGTTGGTTCATTTAAATTTAGTGCCTGTCCAATAAAGTCTTTGTATAACTTAAATTCATAGACCTGCTCATTACCTTGAACAAAATTAAATTCAGCGTCAATCTGTAGGATGATATCGTCCTTTGCAATAATTGCCATATAGTTAATCTATTTATTTTAACTATATATTCTATTAAGCGGTTAGAATCTTGAAAAACAAGGCATATTTGATTAATGGTATAATGCACGCATCAACATCATGATCAATTGTATGATTACATCTCCAAAATCTATAATTCTCGCTGTCTTCGAGATTTTGAATATATTCTGATAATTCTCCGATTTCATTTTTTATTTCTCCAATTTTTATTGGATTAATATCTTTCCAATCGGCAATTCCAATATTATGATATTCATATATCAATATATTATCAGAATCCTTTCTAGCTACGAACAACTGAATCTTAGTTTTAGTAGGTCGCGTGCTTGGGATTTCAGTAAGATATATTTTAGCAGATAATAACCTCCATTTAGATCTTACCAATTTAAAAACTGTTTCAAATTCTTCTATCGCAAAATCACATAATTCATAGATATCTTTCATCTCTTTAGAATCAGAAGGATATTCGTAATCTAACGACATAGTATCTAAATTAATGCCTTTGATAATTTTCATTTTATTATCTAATGTTCCTTTATTAGACTGAAATTTATAAAGGTTGTACAAAGTGCTCTCAACTGTTTTCAAAGCATAAAGCAATTTACCAGCTTCAACACTATTAACTACATGTTGAATAGCGCCTAAAAGCTGATATTTTTTTAACTCGTAATCGTGAGGAGGTGCAATACACCAATTTTCTCTTAATATATCCATACAGTATTTATTTAAACTGTATCAGATGATATTATTCTAATTGGTATTTATATTAATATAATATGATATTAGTCTGAACTTATTCGCTTTTAATCTTACCTCGAACAATCTCTTCTTGTGGAACTGTAGTTAGTCCCCATTGTAAAATAAACCACTGCGCTTCTTTTTCCGCAAGCATGTTATTTAATTTTAAAACTTCTTTAATTCTAGAGATGCAGTATTCAATAAATTCCTTTTCAGTATCTGTATCGGTTGAATAGTTCATGTACCATTGTGGATCGTCTTTGACATCTTCATACGTTACGCCATGAGGCTCGAGCTGTTTGTTGATTAGCTCTTTGAATAGTTCAGTTGTCTTTTGTCTGCGATCCATCATACTATTTCAATTTTATTTTGATCTAATAACCTAATATATGTATCATATTCTAATGACACTAAAATTAAATTTTCACTAACTCTACTTTTAAAGAGTTTAATTTTTTCAAATTCAACAAAAGGATTTTTAATAATTTTATTTAAAAAATCAATCTGTTCTAATTCTATGTGAAAATACAATTTCATAATATTATATTATAATAATATCTTAATATTAGTTTCTTTTAATAACTTGATCAATGATTCCGTACGCTAAAGCTTCATCTGCGGTTAACCAAAAATCTCTAGTTGCGTCTTTTTTAACTTGTTCTGCTTTCTTTCCGCAATATTCTCCAAGCAATGCAAATAGTTCATCATTTACTTTCTGCCACTCTGCCCAATCAATCTCAGCATCTTGAATATTTCCAGAGAAACCTCCAGAAGATTGGTGTAACATTGTTCGTGAATGTCTTAGCGATGATCTCTTTCCTTTAGTTCCAGCGCCAAGAAGTACTGAACCCATCGATGCGGCCATACCGGTGTTTACCGTGCGAATATCGCATTTAATGTATTCCATAACATCAACCATCGACAAACCTGACTTAACTGAACCTCCAGGGCTATCGACGTGCATTGTGATATCTGTAGAAGAAACGCTATCCAAAAACATTAATTGAGCTTGTACTACAGTTGACATATTGTCATTTACTGGGCCTGCTACCCAAAGTAAACGGTCAGCCATTAATCTTGAGAAAATGTCTAATTGAGTAACTCGCATCTCTCTTTCTTCTAAAATATATGGGGTCATAGAAGCTTCAATTTGCTTTTGGTAATAATCCATATTTGAAGAGCTGATATTATGGTCGCTCATTGCATATTTTCTAAATTCTTTATTGTAGTCCATATTTTTCAATTAATTTTTTAATGTATGTACATTTTTCATATTGTTCTTCTTCTCTAAAATATTCTATACATTTATTTAGAGATTTATAGTATCCTTCTTCTTCAAGTGTTGCTTCACTAAGATTTCCTTTTGGGTCTTCTAAGTAACAAAGCACTCTCTCTTTATATGTTGACTTTAAATTTAATTGAATAAAATCTAAAAGTCTTTCATAAAACAAATCCTCTTCATCGACTGGTTTTTCAAAAATATCAGTGGTTCCGAGCCTCATTGTAAACGTCGGTATATGCCTTTTCATTCAAAATCAGATTTTTTTAATATTAAGATAATCTCTTAATATATTATAATATTCTGATTTTTTTGCTTCATTCTCAAGAGCGAAATTAACCGATTGAATGAATTTAGCGCCATGGTTTGTCAACTCCATTGTATCGCCAATATTAAACAGCGGTTCTTTTAATTCAAAAGAATAATTAGAACCTTGATTATCTGATTCAGATAATATGTTATTAGCTAATTCAAAATGGCGCTCATAAAAATGGATATTATCAACGCAGTGGTGATATGTACCTAATTCAAGATCTTGATATTGATCCAATAACCACAATCTAACATGTTGATGAACAAATGCAAAGAAAGGCGCATCAAATGTCAATCCATAAAAGATATCGTTGGATCTCATCTGAACTTTCATATTCAGTTTATTATCGCGAATCCAAAAATTCAAATACATCGTACAAACAAAATCTTTGTTGCCTTCGAATTGAAACTTAGGTTGATTTAAGAATGCAATTGCTTGACGTGTATTTTTATCTTGTTTTAACGAATTGACAACCCATTTTAACTGATCACCAAATAATAGTGATCCATAATTAGAGTTGATTTCATTTGTGTGTGGATTCGTAATATTAGACCAAAAATTAGAGAAATTAGAAATGTATGCAACATCTCTATTTTTATTTAGGTACCATACTAGTTCACCTGCAAAATATTTAAAATTGAATGCTCGATTTTCAAAATCTGCAAAAGGCAAATTAGAATCAAAAGCAAACTGTTGAACAGTGAGTTCTTTTACTTTAAGATCTCTTGGTTGTTCAACAGTTCCGTTTTTTTCTATGCTCTGAATGATGTGCTTAAATGCTTTATTGAAGTTCATATATTATCGTAATAACTGATTACAATATTATATTACTATTTGATGAAAAGTTTATCTTCACCTTTTTTATGGTTGATTGTATACACCGTATCTCCTTCAACCATCTTTTTTTCAATGATAGCATCTGCTAAAATATCTTCAACATAATTTTGAACAGCACGCTTTAGTGGGCGAGCTCCAAATTGAGGATCATAACCTCTTTCTGCTAAGAATACTTTTGCTGGCTTAGATACTTTAATGGAATATCCTTGATTAGCCATTCTTGCAATTACTTTAACCAATTCCAAATCAACAATCTTAAGAACGTTTTCTTCAGATAATCCGTCAAATAGAATAATATCATCAACTCGATTCAAAAATTCTGGGCTAAACTTATTTTTAAGTTCTTTACGAATGATGGATTCTACATGTGTTTTCTGTGTAGCAACTGAAGATTGAGATTCAAATCCAATTCCTGTTCCAAAATCTGCAACTCTTTTAGCGCCTACGTTAGAGGTCATAATAATAATTGTATTTGTAAAATCAACAGTTCTACCTAATGAATCTGTTAAGCGACCTTCATCAAGAACTTGCAATAATGTGTTAAATACATCTGGGTGCGCTTTTTCGATCTCATCAAATAAAACAACTGAATATGGTTTGCGACGCACTTGTTCTGTTAATTGACCTCCATCTTCATGACCAACATATCCTGGAGGAGAACCAATTAATTTAGAAACATTGAATTTCTCTTGGTATTCACTCATGTCAATTCGGATCAAGTTTGTATCGGCTGATCCGAAGTAATAATCAGTAAGAGCTTTAACTAATTCAGTTTTACCTACACCAGTTGGTCCAATAAACATGAATGATCCAATTGGTTTTCTAGAAGAACTAACTCCTGTTCTAGATCTTTTAATTACTCGTGTAAGACCCGCTACTGCAGAATCTTGGCCAATAACCATGCTCTTTAGTTTTTGTTCCATTTCCATGATAACCTTACTTTCGTCATCTGTCATTCTGGTGATTGGAATACCTGTTGCTTGAGAGATCGTTTCTGCGATATCATCGTATGTAACTTGTTTACGATTAATGCGCATTTCTTCTTGCCACTTTTCAGTGACGGCTTTTACTTCATCTCGTTTTTTAAGTTCTTCATCTCGGTATTTTGCTGCTTTTTCATAGTCTTGTTCTTCTACTGCGGCTAATTTCATTTGCTTAACTTTTTCAGCTGCTTCCTCAGCTTTAGTAATGTGCTTAGGAATATTAACTTGAGTTAAGTGAACTTTAGCGCCTGCTTCATCCATTAAATCAATTGCTTTATCTGGTAACTCTCGTTGAGTAATGTAACGATCAGAAAGAGTTACACAAGCTTCAATTGCCTCATCAGTATAACGGACTGCATGATAATCCTCGTATTTCTCCTTAATTCTATTAAGGATTAAAATAGAATCATCGATTGATGGCGGATCGATAAATACCTCTTGAAAACGACGTGTTAATGCACCATCATCTTCGATATTTTCTCGGTATTCATCAAGAGTAGTTGCACCAATACATTGAACTTGGCCTCTAGCGAGAGCAGGCTTAAGAATGTTAGAAGCATCTAGAGACCCGCTAACACCACCAGCTCCGACAATAGTATGGATTTCATCAATGAATACAATAATGTCTGAATCAGCCTTGAGTTCATCAACAATAATTTTCATTCGTTCTTCAAACTCACCACGATATTTAGTACCTGCTACCAAGTTTGAAATATTAAGAGAAATAATTCTTTTATTGGTTAACGTCATTGCTACTTTTTTATCGACAATCATCTGTGCTATTGCCTCAACAATAGCAGTTTTACCAACACCGGGATCTCCTAAGATAATTGGGTTATTTTTCTTTCTACGTGAAAGGATTTGACAAATTCTTTTTACCTCTTCATCACGACCAATAATTGGATCTAATTTGCCTTCAGCTGCCATAGCAGTTAGGTCTTCTCCAAACTGTTCGATCATTAGCGATTTTTTGCTTTTAGCCATAATTGTATTATAGAATGTTTATACTAATATTTATTGTATACCCTATTTATCTTTTGTTTCTTAGAGTATTGCCTAAAATAAAAAAGGGAGCCGAAGCTCCCTTAGTCTATATCATAAATTGTGGCCACAAATTCGATTTTGTTTATGATAACATATATATCTTGTTAATATGATATTTTGTGTAAAACTAGCAAAATTAACAAAAATTGTCTCTTTTGATACTATCTATCGGCTAAGAATAAGTGAGAATGAATTGCTGTAATTTGACAATTCGAGTCATACGCACAAAGTCTAGCTGGCTTGTATTCTGCTTTTGAAACTAAATCTGTTCTTGAAGATGCACAAGAAGAAATGATTAAAAAAACAAAGGTTGCGATTGAAATGTTTCTTAGATTTTTCATAATTACCCTAATGTTATTTTAATGTTAATAATTTATATATTAGTTAACATTAAGGTAATATACCATTTCAATGTTAAATTTTCAGAGATCTTTGAGTGCAATCACTACAAATAACCGCTGCTGTTTCTTTTACTACTTGAGACCATTTATCGCATACACCACTGTCAGGACCCCACTCTGGATACTTACTAAGACTAGGATTAGAATTTTGGCAAATCATATAGATTTGACCATCGACTTCTTTTGTTTTCCAAATTGTTTTTTCTTTTGCCATTTCTTTTTCTATTAAATATTTGTTCTGTATCGTTCTTTTGAATTAACATCGAATATATCTTCATAATATGTTAATCCTATATTAAGTTTCTTACTCAATAACTTCAACTGATTATCCCAATCAATTATGTTGATATAGCATTTTTCAAAATTATCGGTTAGTTTCCATTTGTATGGTTGCATTGTTGACTCTCCAGTTGTATCTTTTATATGCCTATAGTAGGCCCAACTTTCAGCGCATTTCTTAAGATCTCTTCTAGTTAATAAAATTATTTGATCAAATTCTTTTGACAGTTCAACATAGAATTCTACATTATCTTTATAGCCTTCTATTTTGTCATAGATCAGAGATTTCAATCCAATGTTATCTTCTCCTTTAATGTATTCACTTAACCCTGTTTTATCAAACGGTTCATAGATGTTTTTTAAATTATGAGTATTGCATAATCTATAAAGTAATTCAGATGAACCTGTTCTAGGGAGTGATACTATTAATATTTTCATTTTATTCCCTTAAGAATCTTATATGTATTATGCCAATCTTCGACTGAATAGATTCGATGAGGTCCACCTAAAATTTGAGCTAAATCATAGTCATTTCCACCGGGCATCATTTTATCCCCAAAAAAATGAATTACTGAATCATATCCAAATTTTTCAAGAATCCATTTTTTAGCCTGGCTCTTATTGGCTCCAATTGGATGAATATCAATTGAGATCTGACCGCCTACTGAAGCTTCAACATCTTTAAATAGGAGCATAATGTCATGAGCAATCTGTAAACGCTCTTTAGTCATTGCGTCCCATTCATAATATTCTTCACGCTGTTCTTGAGAGCAGTCGCGACCAACAATTGAAAAGTTCAATAAACCTATCCTCTTTTCAATATGATTCGATGTTCTAATTTCGTATCGGCTATGATCTAATACGTACTCTAAGAATTTAATCAATTCATCAGAGGGTTCCCAATCGATCTTATATGTTTCCTCACCTTTCTCGAAGATGTGATTACAACAAGACTGTAAGCATGCCGATGCGCTACTCCAGATTTGATATCCAATTTGTTCAATAGTTTTTTCTTTATCGCTGCCGGTAACAAACACCACATTTTTATCCTGCATCCAATCAATGAAAAACTCTTTAAACTCTGGATTAATCTTAAGACGGCTAGGCGTCATAGTGCCATCCACATCAAATACGTAAATATTCTTCATATTCTTAGATATGCGTTAGAATATTATAGATTGTAGTTCCAAGGATCGCAACAAAAAGAACTATCATCGTATACACCACAATAGTATTATAGCCTTCAACTTGCTTTTGAGATCTCCCTTGCCAATCTTCAGGATTCCATTTTTCTTTTTTCATAATAAAATATTATAATACCTTATTATTATACACTCTGATCATCTTATGTTTCGTATTATTATATTATGTGACGCGCCCCCACTAGCCAAAAAGAGTGGGGCACAATTCTAAAAGTGCGCCCACAAAAAAGAACTACTCAAAAGATAGGATTACTTCTTGTTATTTCTCTTCTAATTCCTCTTACTACTCATAGTTTTATTGGAAAAGAAATTTTAGGAATTTTTATTCCTGGAAATTTTTCGACGTTACTTTCATAATACTCTAAGCCGGGGGAAATTTCTTCTATCACAATCAAAAAACTAAAAAAATCATTTTTTCATATTTCCCTATATTCCATCTAGGGCGACCATTCAGACCCAATGGGCGACCCCTTAATCCGTACTGATACCGAGATTCCATGGGTCAGGGCCCTCAGTCCCAGATCCCCTACCAGTATCGGATACTCCACCGTATCGTAGGAGGATCCTCCCCTATATTATGTTACTCCAAGATTATAAGATTCTGAATCTTCTAGTCCTTTATCTTTAAGCGTTCATGGCTTAAAACCTACAGAGGTTTGTGATTGGTTTTTTCTCTGAGCTTCGTCCTAGTCTTACCCTCAGGCATAAAACCATAACTTATATTCACAGTACTCTGATTTGTTTCAAAACTCTGAAACTTTTTTTGTAATATTTTTCTCAATGTATTCTGAGTACCTAGAGGGCTGGATCCAGCGCAGGGCCGCCCGCTGCACTAGGGGATCCCCAATTCAGCGTACTGTGAATCAATATGAGTCCTCTGAGTGGTGCCCTGCGGGGGTCACCCTTACATCTTAGTGGGTCCATTGTATGGGCACCGCTCATGGTAGAGCGGCTCCCCTCGGCCCGGGGCAAATATCGGGGTACCGGTGACTTTGTGGGGGTATGTCGCGGCTATTAGGGTACTATGAGTACTCTGAGAATCTAGAGGTGCGTCATGGTAAAAATAAGGATTCCACCGGGGGGTGATAATTATGGCGCTTAAAGGACATTGATTGCTCATATTGTTAATTATAGCTAGGAGACTTTCATGACCCCTATGCCCTCCACCCTAGAGACTTTGATAAATCCGGATCCTTAAAACCTTGGGGGCTTGGGTTGCGGCGGTCGGCCTAGGCGTGGCGCCCTAATTTGTGGCTTCTGCATCTTGGGCATATTGGGCTCCGGTTGTTGGGGCTTGGGCTTCTGGGGCTCTGGTGTACCCTTGCCTAGATCTGGCTGGTTGGGCTTAGTTGTGGTAGGTTGTCCGTTATTTGGTTCCTTCTGATCTGGTTGCATATTGCCCATGAGCTTATTCATTACATAAGCCTGACCTTCCTCCTTAATCTTACGTTTTAACTTGGCTATAAAGCCTTCCTGCTCCTGTTCTGGTACTTGGATCAACTTGCCATTTGGGTCTTTAACCGGATTGCTCGCCTGGCTATTGACATCAGGTGATACCGGGGGCAGGTTACTAGCCTTAAAGTTAGGGTTAGTATCTATAGGCCTCTCCTGCTGACGAGTACTGATATCCCCTTGGGACTGATCTATCCTATTATTAAGATTACTTTGTGTAACCTGTTGGTTCAGTTTGCTCTGTGGATTTTCTAGCATTTATAAGTGACTCTAGTTCTAGGATCTTAGTCTTAATACTAGGATGGTATGGTTGTTCCATCTTAAGTGTTATGATCTCTTCCTGTAGTTGTTGGATCTCTTGTTTGTAGTTTTCCATGTTTTATATATTCTAAGTTAAGGCGCGCATTAAGTGATGCCCGAGGGGGACATCATCCATACAGCCGGTTAATTAAGCTACGCGAAGGGTTTCAAATTTGGGCTCATTCATCACATAAGCCATGCTGGCCCACGTGGCACTATTAACAGCCTTATACTGCTGATAGTTATAGAGCTCAGTATTAAAGAACATTGAGTTAATAGTGCCTACAGTTACTTCACGCAGGATATGTTCGTCGATCATATTGATCTTCTTACCCTGACGAGCAAATACCGTAAAGAAATAATCACTACCTTCAAGCTGTACCTGTACGGACTGAAGGGCTCCTTTATTATAACCGCTGATTAAGCGCTCAGGGTGCTTGTTATAACCTTCGATCTCAAAATCACGAGCGTCTACTACGGTCATAAAACCAGCACGGCTTTTAACAATAAAACGAGCGTTAACGATCTTTTTACCCTGGATGAAGTCTACAGTGCGGATGTTGGCAACGTTGATCAAGTCTTTCATAGTCTGTTTCTTTTAATTATATAGTAAATATAACAAATAACCGCGACATAAAAAAATCTAGGGTGATCTTTTTTAGTCTTTTTTTGATTTCTTTTAGTCCGCGCGAAACAGATGGCTCATCAAGGGGACAGTGGAGTGAGCCTACTACATTATATTATAGTGACTTTTTTACTTTTGTTTCAGAAAATAATTCACTTTTTTTCACCAAATATTTTTTTATGTCGCGGTTTTTGCTTATATTTACTATGTAATCAAAAGATAAACGATATGAAAGTAGCTTTTTATCCCCTTAACTTCCTTGCAGCTGTTGCATCTTTGTTCGTTGCTTATGCAATCATCACTGGTCTCGCTGCTCAATACGTACCTTTCGCAGGTCCTGATAATGAGATTGGATGTTTCGTAATCGCTTCAACCATGGGAATCATCTCCTTGTTCAGTTCTTTTGGTCGCATTAAACAATAAAAAATAGCTTATGAGTTATTAATGTTGACATAACTACAGGCCTTGAATGGCCACCAAGGGCGGTCCCTTTTACACGGGGGAGGGAGAGTAGACTCCGACCTGCTTTTTTAAAAAAAAATAGCCAAAAATATTTACACAAATATTTTTTTATGTCGTCGGAATTGTTTATATTTATACTATAATTAAAAGATACACACATGAACACTGACATTGTTTACATCGAGGGACTTGGTTACTGCAGAGAGATTACCGTTAATAGCTACAACGCTTATGGTATTAATGAACCCCACACTATTTATGAACCAATTAAAAAATAATTGGTCCATAATTTTTTTATGTCGCGGAAAAGTGTTATATTTACTATGTAATTGTTAGTTAAACATCAGATATGAAACAGAAAAAGAATCGATACGAGAACGGCTACCTGCCCAAGATCCAATACCATAACGAGCGCCTGCAAGAGGCTCTTAACCGTGAGGTTATTGACATTGACGAGGTTGAGCGTTACGCTAGTAGTCTTAACTACTTTGTTGCTCGTCAGAAAGAGGTTTACGGACGTTTAGAACAACTTTATTCTTAATCACTATGGCACTACAAAACAAAGAATACCTTTATAGCTTCATTGGTGGAGGTTGGAACAGTGAATTGGCTAAGACTAAGCGTGGAGCTATAGCTCAAGCTAAAAAGCGTTGGGCTAACAGTGATGGCTTGGAGGTTGATGAAAAATCATTCCGCATTAAGACTACTCAGGACTATAATATGTTGCTGTCCTTGTTCTATTAATTTGAAACTTTCTATTTAATCAAAGTATAATACTAAAGCAAACACCGTATGATCACTACATTATCACAACCCGTTATCGCTCAACGCAAACAAGAGTCTCTCGAAGCTCAATCGCTTCGTCGCGTTGTTCCTTTCAGTCAGATCAACTTGATCGACGAAAAAACCATTGAATATAATGGTTCACGCATTGGTATCACAAAGGATGCCTTTAAGAGTCTTCTTCGCCTAATCGGTATGAGCCAACAGTTCGCTGATAAGTTTGAAAAGCTTTTTAACGCTGATGCTAAAGCAACGTTCATTAACCGTATGAAGAATGCTATGTCTTCTAACAGCGGTAACTTGAACAACGTAACCATGGTACTTAACCCTATCTCTAAGGCAGTGGTTCACTTTACCAAGGATGAAACTCTTAAGATCTCAAACGAGCAGTTTATTGGTCTTGCTGAGAACATGATTAACGATCATAGTATGGATGTGACCAACTGGTCTACTGATCCTAAGACTGGTATCGTAACCATCAACGCCTTTAACCCTAAAGCTGAGGTAGCTATTAAAGGTCTAAGCGATGAAGTATTCACCGGTGGTGTTACCTTCCGTAATTCACCTATCCAAGGTTTCCAAGTTATGCCATACGTAAATCGTCAATGGTGTACTAATGGTCTTACCACTCAGTTTGCTCAGGAGACTTACCAATTACATTCTCTATCTAATGATAATGTAAATGAGTTCTTCCAGCACATGCAACAATTACGTGCTGATAACTTCGTTTCTTCTGAATTTGGTAATCGTGTCCGCGCCGCTGCAGCCACTCCGGCATCAATCAGCGAGATGCAATATGCTTATAATGCTATTCGTAGCCATGCTGGAGAACGCACTGACAACTGGATCCCTCTTAGCGAAAACCTCAACGCTTATAACAAAGCTGGTTTCGAGAATTTGAATCCTGCTCAAGCTAAAGGAGCTAAGAGTAATCAGAGTGTTTGGTCAGTGATCAATGGTCTTACTCACTTTGCTACTCATGGCCGTAAGATTATGGAGACCAACATGGAAGAACACCAAGCTGCTCAGATGATGGTACAGGCTGGTAACATTCTTGGTCGTACTTCTTTCGATCATGAAAACTATATGCCTAACGTATTTAACGAACTTCGTAACGACGGTGCGATGATGAACTAATAGTTCATGCTTTTAATTATGAGAAGATAGGGCCATGTGCCTATTTTTTTTTTGAAAATATTTCACTTTTTTTCACAAAACATTTTTTTATGTCGCGGAAATTGCTTATATTTATACTATAATTAAAAGATAAAGCTATTATGAACGTTAAGCAAATCATCGCCGAAATCCAAAAGTCAAACCTAAGCAACGAAGATCTTCGTGCTATTAATGGTTATGTTGTTGATCTTATTAAGGTTGAGCGCCGAGTACAGAATGCCGCTGCTAAGGCTACTCTAGAGATTGGTATGACCGTAAAGGTTAACCACCCTAAATTGGCTGGTCGTACTTTCGAATTGACCGAGATTAAGCGTACTAAGGCTGCTGTTCGCCCTCGTGGTTCCATGTTCGGCGGATACAATGTACCTCTATCCCTTGTGGAGGAGGTAGTAGCCTAAAACTTTTTTAAAAAAGTGCGATATAATTTTTTTATGTCGCCTTTTTTTGTTATATTTACTAAGTAATTAAAGCTATCACCACTATGCTACATACTATGGAAATCTACGGTTCTGGCCAGATCTGCCTAACCAACATCGAAAACAAAGGTCAAACCTACATCGAAACTACTCACCCTAAATACGGGTGGTTCCTAAAGAACGAAGGCCGTCTTATCAAGAATAATAACGGCAAGTTCACCTCAACCAAAGACTACTGGGGCTACTATAACAAGCCAGCAGTAGCTCAGCCTAAGGCTCAAGTAAAAGTAAGTTTAACCAAGCTGGATGACCTCAACATCGACGCAAGTCTCTTCAACTCTATGGAGACAGGTACCACCTTTGACAAGGTGCTATCAACCGATGGTGGCTTCCTGCCTGGTACTAATATAATGGCAGCTGGTGCTCCTGGTGTCGGTAAGACCACGGTCCTTCTGGAGATGCTTGCTAAGCTACATGCTAATGGCAAGAAAGTCCTGTTTATCTCAGCCGAAATGGCACAGATCGACATGGCTCGCTACCTACAGCGATTCCCTAATTGGGGCCAGCTGCCGATCTTATTTCTTTCTGATTACGTGGAGGAATGCCCTCAAACTGTAATTGAATCGGTTCTAGCCCAAGGCTGGGATGTAGTCCTAACCGACTCCTACACTGAGGTAAATGACACTGTAAAAGAGGCCTGTAACTTGACCCGCTCTAAAACTGAGAAGTGGTTCCTAGACCTGATGATCAAGCACAATAAGGCTGAGAACAAACTGAAGAAGTACACTTGCTTCGTAACCATCCTGCAGCTCTCTAAAGGTGGCACCTTTGTTGGTAGTAATAAGCTAAAGCACATGACCACCAGTATGATGCACCTGGACTGGGAGGGCGGTGAAAACGGCAGACGATACCTAGAGTTCAGTAAGAACCGTGTAGGAGCCGTAAACAAGAAACTCTACTTTAATATACAGAACAGGGTAGAATTCGACGAGGCACGATACGCTCGGGATCTCTTTAACGACGAGCTGGTAGCCAACGAGCGCAAGCAGTTGGAGAACGAGGCCGATGCCTTTGACAAGCTATTTGGCTTTGGAGAGGTAGAAGAAGTAGCTGAGACCCAGGAGATCTAAATCTTGAGGTTTCCACTGGAGCCCTTGGTTTGTGGTGAGCCAAGGGCTTTGCAGTATCCCTAAGTCTGCAACCCGGTGTGAAAGGGGCAATGGAGCCCAGATTGCTGGGAGGGTAGGGGGGTCTCCCGGTGTGTGTGGTAACGCCCATTGGGGTTTAAGCAGGGTCCTGCAACATGGGATCCTTTTCATTATATAGAGCATAGGATCCTTTAGGTAGTAATGAACCTTAGGTAATGGGGATCCTTACAGGTCTATCTTTCTTTCTTATATCTTGTTCTTATTCTATATAGAGAATAGGATCCTTGTCTATACCTACTTGTTTATCTATATCTAGATTCTATTCTATGTTTAGGTTCTTTATATCTATATATGTGCTTGTGAGTTGGTCTATTCTAGTAGTGTTATCTTGTCTTTAGTTTCTTTTTTTATTATCTTGTTCCTGTTCCTATTCTATTTGTCCTCTTTCTTATTGTCTATTGTGTAATCCTCTTTAGTGTGCGCGCATCGGTTCGGATTGCTTGAACTGGGGTTCACTGAGTGGGTTTAAGGACCTGATCTTAATCTAGATGAAATTCTAATTAAAAAAAGGATCGATCCCTTTAGGGGTGAGGAAATGGTAAAAAACGAAAAAACCCAAAATACTCCTATAATCTAAAAAAGAAAAAGGGTTCCTAATGGAACCCTTATACTGTAGGATTAATATGCCTTTTAAGCCTCTTTTTGAGCCTTCATTTTAGCTCCGTAAGACCAAGCAAAACCAACAATTGACATTAAGATACCTATTAATTCGTAAGTTTCTTCTTCGTTAATCCAACCTTTAGCGATTGCAATACCACCGAGTGTAGTTAACCCATGTCTAATTAAACCAAAGATCTGTTCTTGATTCATGATATGATTAGGTTTTTTTAGTGCTTAACTTTAGTGTTAAACTATTGTATTAAGATCTCAACCTCTGTTCGATCTGTTGTGCGTATGTAGAATAGATTTGTTTTTCTCGGATTGACATTCTCTTTCCAAGTTTAATTCTTTCAGCTACATGGTCAAGTATCTCTTCTGGTACTTTTCCTGTATCCACATATCTATTCCAGAGTTCGTCTCCTATCATGATTTATTTATTCTTTTTATTCTGCCTTAGGGGCCGCAAATTGATAATCTGCAAATCGGTAATGGACATAAAAATTACGAAAGAATTTGCCCTTAAATGGCTCCATTCTACCATGCTCGCAAATTGCAGATTCATATAGAATCATATCACCTGGCTCGGCATAGATTTTGTGCCAAGTGCCGTCATGCGCTTGAATATCGAGTGGCCAATCCTGTTCCCCATTCAACTCCTTATCTACGATGATAATGGCTGAAATGTGATGTGTTGGTAACTGATCTACGTGATGGACTAATTGAGCACCGTTATTATAGGATCGGATCCCATAAATCCAGGTTGGTATGAGTTTTTGATTTGACCAATTTTGATGGATTGGCAAGAGTTGTTGATGTATGATACCTCTAATGGTTGGTATTTGATCAAATGAAAAAAGATCTTGGCCATTTTGACCAAATATGATTTCTTCCATACCTTTAAACTCTTCTTTTTTTGGATTGAGCTTTAATAGACGGTACATTTCTTGAATAATATCCCATGTGCGTTGTGGACATTTAACCAATTGAAACCCGGTTTCTGTGCATTTAGGTAAATCTTCTTGATTGCCGAAAGGTATCATTTGATTGAGTTTGTTTTCCAGTCATATCTGTATCTATTAAATTTATCCGCTAATAGATCTTCAGTTAATTTCTTATATTGTTGTAATAGTTTTGGATTATGTCGTGTGAATCTTTTGATGCGCCCACGTTGCTCCTCTTTCCATTCAGTTGTATGAGTATTGAATGCTTCCCATAATTTTTGAGAGGCCTCTCTGGTATCTTGATCTGGATAATAATATCCAATATCCTGACATAGATTAGCATTATGTACGATTGGATAACCCATCCATGCTACGTCAAAGTAGAGATAATTAAGATTATTTTCCAATTGCCAAGAGAGCACAACATCAAGATATTTATGTAAGACCAATGATGTTGGTAAACGATCTTCAGCCGTAACCTTTGTGATTAATCCACTCTTAGATTCTTTTAATAGTTTAAGCAATCTTGGATTAGTGCTATATTTCTTAGTTGAAAATAGGTATGTTGAATCTAATTCATTGCCATTATTTATATAACGATCTACAATCATAAGTGGAGGTAATAGATTCTTCATGATTGAAAGATTTGGCTCCATTACGCCAACAATCTTTTTCTTATGACCACTCCAATCAGCATACCCATTCTTTTGTTGATAATTCTCTAATACAATTGGATCCCAAATGAAAGGAACTACTGTTGCATTGTCTTGATGGAGCGTGAATGAATAATAATCAAGATTAGTTTTTTCCATTTGTGGAATAGACCAAATTTGATCAGGAATTGCTGGAAAAGGAAGGCTATTAAATATCTTAGATCTCTCTTCGTGTGAATTATGGATAATTGTCTCCATATCTGTGAAAAGCTCATTTCCACATTTATATGCTACGTATTTTAAATTTGGATTCTGATTTTTCCAAGCATTTAAAAACTTTTGTTCAACTAAGAGACCAAGTCCAATAACTACGTCATAATGCTCTTCAAAAGTATCTAATAATCTCTTGATTTTAATTTGATCAAATCCAATCTCTTTTAATTGACCTAATCCGTTTGTCGGACCATCTTCAGTTACTGTTGAGCTTAATAAAGTTACTTCACAACCAAGATCTTGGTACATCATGGCTAAATATAAACCATTTTGATTAATACCATTAGAAAATAGACTTGTTCTTAAATCTACTGTAACTGCTACTTTTAAATTCATTAAATCTTACTCTTAAATAGTTTCTTATCTGCTTTATAAACATTTAAGCTAATATTTGGATATTCTTTCTCTAATGATTTTACTAATGTTAAGTTATGTTGATCGTCATCGAAGAATTGAATATTTGTATAACCACGCTCAATGATTTCTCTAAAAGCCTGCTTCTTTTTATCAGCAATTGAACCGCTAAATTTATGAACTGGATCATTGATTGCATAAATAAGATCTTTAGCAATATGGAATCCAACATGCTCTTTCATCCATTTATAGATCATTTCACGATCATCACGAGCAGTTACAATACCAACAGCACGCTTCATTTTATAAGCATCTGCTAAGATCTTTAAATAATAGTGGATTAATTCCCCAGCTTTCATGATTTCTAAAGATTTGAAATCATCAAAATCTAAATAATGGTCTGGGTGTTTCTCGTAATCGTTAAATTCTTCAGGAGTTAATGCAAAACATTCACCAGTTTTGTGGTTACATACTTTAATTTTTGCATTTGTAATTACAAGAGTATCGTCAAGATCAAAAACAACAATGCTAGTTGCACTGAATGGGCGGGCCTTCTCAGTCAACCATTGATCGTATGTTTTTAGATTTCTTTTCATTAATTATATATTCTTCTTAACCCAAATGATTAACATTTGCATTAAAAAAGAAGTTGGATTGTGCGCAAGGACCCGTTTGCTCGGCGCAATATCCTCCATAATCTCTGGACGTATGTGTTGATAAACCATTATTAAATCTTTATTTTGGTTCTATATAACCAATAATTATATAAAGATTTGACAATAAGTTTATTAAAAATTATCTAGAAGGTTGGTTTCTAAACCTGTTCTCCCCGGTATTATCTTTAATCCATCTTTTTCCTAATGGATTTTGAACAGGAGTTCTTAAATGTCTATTGATTTGCTTTTCAATTTGCTTTAGTACATCCGAATCAGAGGTAGAATTATCAACAATTAACATTTTGTCAACGCCAAATAGTTTTTGAAATTTACCTAAATTATTTTGGACTTCTTGCCACATTTTTTGAACCATTGAATCCTCAAGCTTGCGCTCTCTCATTCTATTACGTTCTAGCGCAACTTCTAATGATGTATTTACAAAAATCATATAAGTATCATATCCAAAATCTTGGTACACACTGCGATGGCCTTTGATTTTATCATAATCTTTACCAGTACCATCAATTACTTGACCTAATCTACCACCAATGTAATTATCTTGCATACGCTTTGTGGTGCCTTTAGATTTATTTCTTAAGCTCATTACTTCAGCCCAAGTTTCTTCATCTTGTGCATATTGGTGTAATTTACCAGCATCTAATCCAGCGTCTTTTAATGCTTTTTCGAATTGATTATCATTGTTAACTAGCTTTAAACCAGTGGCATACGAAACCGATGACTGTGCTCCTTTTGGAAAATCAAACAATTCAGTAGCAACATAAGACTTACCAGAACCAGGTCCACCTGCCATAAAAAAGGCTTTTAAGATACCTGGGTCGTGAACGCCTTCACTAATAAACTCCTCAAATAATTTAATTCTTTTCATACGGTATATATCTTTATACTTCTGGGCCTGGCGGCGGAGAAGGTGGTGACCCTTTACCGCCTGGAGATGGTGTTGGAGTTGGTGCCGGAGCTGGAGTTGGTGCTGGAGCTGGTGTAGTAATATCACCATCATTCAAACAATCAAGTTGTACTGTATTTACAACAATACCTGGATCCAAAGTCCAACTGTCATTTGTTACACAATAATTAATGCTTGATTCAAACGGAGCTAAATCCATAGTAATGTTATTTCCATCACATGTTACAACCTCAAAAAAGGCATCACTAGAACCTGTGTTTGAAAAATAAACTTCAATACATGGGTCGGGTGTATTTTCTCTAACGGATTTAAAAAGTCCAAAAGAAGTAATCATATTATTGTTGTATTATTAAAGTTATTGAATATCCTTGTGCTGCGTTAAATGTACCTGCAACTTTCTTTAATCTTAAATGTGTATTTGCAGTAACGGTTACACCAGATATTGGTTGTTCATAATAGAATTTAGTATTAGCAGGGTGTGTATATGTATGTTTAACAGTATCTGCTCCGATTTCATCAGTTTGTACTAATTCGAAATCAATATTTGATGTATTATTTGTTACGCCATAAGATGCTTGTAGACCTACAATATTCCATCCTGTATATTGACCGGTTGGGATCACAATAAATGCATTTTCCATATTTGCAGTTGAACAGAATCCAGCATATTGTATTGGATTTAATGCAATATGTTCTACTGAAGAACCAGCAATACCCTGATATCCTTGATAACCTCTAACTCCTTGTGGTCCAGTCGGTCCCTGTCTACCTTGAGTACCTTGAGCACCTACAGAACCTTGATCTCCTTTAAGGCCTTGATCACCTTTAGCTCCTTGATCGCCTTTAAATCCTTGATCGCCTTTAGCTCCTTGTGGACCTGCAACGGTTGATGCGGCTCCAGTAGAACCTTGATCACCCTTAGCGCCTTGATCGCCTTTAAATCCTTGATCGCCTTTAAGGCCTTGATCACCTTTAGCCCCTTGATCGCCTTTAAATCCTTGATCGCCTTTAGCTCCTTGGAAACCAGTAAGACCTTGAGATCCTTTATCACCTTTAGCTCCTTGGAAACCAGTAGAACCTTGATCACCTTTAGCTCCAGTAGAACCTTGGAAACCAGTAGAACCTTGATCACCTTTAGCTCCAGTAGAACCTTGGAAACCAGTAGAACCTTGATCACCTTTAGATCCAGTAGAACCTTGAAAACCAGTAGAACCTTGATCACCTTTAGCTCCAGTAGAACCTTGAAAACCAGTAGAACCTTGATCACCTTTAGCTCCTTGGAAGCCTTGTTCACCTCTAGAACCCTGTGGACCGGCAACGGTTGATGCGGCACCAGTAGAACCTTGATCACCTTTAAGACCTTGTGGACCAGTTGGGCCCTGTCTACCTTGTGTACCTTGTGCACCAGTTGGACCTTGACGTCCTTGAGTACCCTGTGCACCTGTAGCTCCCTGTGCGCCAACTGCTTGACCGGCTGTTAAAGTACCTGTAATAGTTACATCACCATCTAAGTAAACTTTACCACCAACCTCCATAATATTAGAAGTTAAAGAGGATGGATTTGCAATAAGTTTAACATATTGCGCAGAAGATTTACCAACTTGGATACCGTCTAGCGTAAATTCAGTTACTGCATTTGGAATAATAACATTAATACCATTTGCCACCGCATTGCTAGTTGCTAAGCTTATTTCAATTGAGCTTGTTGGGTTTGGATTATAATAAATTGTGTTATAATATGCGCTAAGATTGTTATATTTTAATTTAATTGAATATGTTCCTTGTTGGAAGTTAACACCATTAAATGTAAATGTTTTATTAGTACCTAATCTCCAAGTACGTGTTAGGACTTCACCTTGTGCAGTTGAAGATTCAGAGAATGCTTGAGTTTGTTGGAATAATGCCATACCATCTTTGTAAACAGTCACAACATAATCACCAGCTATTGTAAAGTTTCTAACACCTGCTGAGTTTTCAGCCATTACACTAACCATATTAGCAATATCCTGAATTTGGACTGTAATAGATCCAACCTTGTTAATAGCTGAAGAAGCTTGTGGAATAGTTAAAGATGCAACATCAGTTGTTTCAAATGTATCACCTGGAAAAATCTGATAATAACTATTAGTGTTATATACAGTCTTTTGGAATATAGTTATTGGTGCGTAAGTTGTAAATTGTAAACCAACTGTACCCGGATCTGAGAATCCACGTGCTGCCATTTCAACAGCAGATGAACCGTCTGAGATACTAACACCATCTTGTGAAGATAGAGTAATTGTAGAACCTCTACCATTATCACTATCTAAAGTTGATTTGTTAATTGTCCATCCCCCAATATTACCTGAACTTGAAGTAATATTACCAGCAAAAGTACCTTGAGCACCTGAGATATCTCCACTAAATACAGCATCCCCGTTTTCATCAATATTAAATGATTTTGATGAGATACCATTTGGACCTATCGTAACACCTCCGAATTCACCAGATGCTCCCGTAAGCACGCCTTGGAATGTCGCATCACCATTTGCGCCAATACTAAAATTATCATGCGTAATACCATTAACATCAATGGTTACACCAGCGGCTTGGATAGCGTTTGTTGCAATAAAATTAGCAGCTAATTGATCGGCTGATATTTCTTGGGCAGTTATTTTAGTTGCTTCGACTAATCCAGCAAATACGGTATCAGCATCAACTGTAGTTGCTTTAACCATGGTTGCAAATACATTATCAGCTGAAACTTCACTAGCCTTAATGGTAGTTGCTTCAATGATTTCACTGAAGATCGATTTAGCGTTAATTGTACCGGCTGTAATTTCACCAGCAGTTAAACTACCAATCTCTGCTGTAGCAGCTTGTAAAAGATTAGTTTTGATTGTACCCGCAACAAACGATTCGGCCTCTAAGAAACCAACAGTTGCTTCATCAACATCTAATTTACTTGCTTTAATTTTATATGTTGTAATATTACCTCCATCAATAGAAGTAAAATAATCTCCGTTTGTAAAAGTTACAACTGAACCGAAATTAAAAATATTTTCAACAGTACCAACACTTAAAGCTGTACCGTTATATGTCCATCTAACTGACCAATATAAATTTGAAAGACCGGCCTCTAAAACAGGTGGTGAATTCTTCCATGTAGTTCCAATATTATTAGGTTGTTGGTCTGTTGCATTCCACGTGAGTGCTGGAACCCCAGGTTTGGACGTTGTTGGAGTTTGATAGTACATCAACCCAGAAGCAACGCCAGTTGAGCCTTGGGACCCGGTTGTACCCTGAAAACCTGCGGTTCCTTGTGAACCTGACTCTCCTTGAGAACCTGCAGCACCTTGGAAACCTTGATCACCTTTAGCTCCTTGACGGCCTTGAGTACCTTGAGGACCTTGACGGCCTTGTGCACCTTGAGAACCTTGGAAACCTTGATCACCCTTAGCTCCTTGATCACCACTATCACCTTTAGCGCCTTGGAAACCTTGATCACCTTTAGCTCCTTGATCTCCTTTAGAACCTTGGAAGCCTTGATTACCTTTAATACCTTGGAAACCTTGATTACCTTGATTACCTGTATCTCCTTTAGAACCTTGGAAACCTTGATCTCCTTTTGGACCTGCTACACCTTGATAGCCTTGATCACCTTTATCACCTTTTTGACCAACTGAACCTTGGAAACCCTGATCACCTTTATTACCAGTATCGCCCTTAGCTCCCTGATCACCTGTATCTCCTTTAGGTCCTTCAATACCTTGATAGCCTTGATCACCTTTTGGACCCGTTATACTTTGACCTGCAACACCTTGATCTCCTTGATCTCCTTTTAAACCAATTGGACCTTGAGTACCTTGTTGACCGTTCTGTCCATTTTGGCCATTTTGACCAACAGGACCCTGGTTACCTTGATCACCTTTATTACCTTTTTGACCAGTAGGGCCTTGAGAACCTTGATTACCTTCTTGACCGGTTTGACCAATTGGACCTTGAATACCTTGTGGACCTTGTGAACCAACTGGGCCAGGATTACCGATAATGCCGCTTTCACCAGCTGGACCAATAAGACCTTGATTACCTTGATTACCTTGATCACCTTTAGGACCTCTTTCACCTAATTGACCTTGTGTACCTTGAGAACCTTGATCACCAATAGGACCTGTTGGACCTTGTTGACCTTGAGAACCATTAATACCATCTAAACCAATTGGGCCTTGTAAACCTTGGAAACCTTGATCACCTTTAGGACCAATAGAACCTTGTGAACCTGCAATACCTTGATCTCCTTGGGCTCCTGTTTGTCCGTCTAAACCTTGTGGACCTGCAACACCTTGATCACCTTTATTACCTTGTGCTCCTTCAAACCCTTGATCACCTTTAGGACCAATAAGACCCTGAGAACCTTGATCACCTTGAGCACCTGTTTGTCCAATTGGACCAATAGAGCCTTGATAACCTTGATCACCTGTATTTCCTTGTGGACCTACAATACCTTGTGGACCTACAATACCTTGTTCACCTTGTGGACCTGCAACACCCTGATTACCAGTATCGCCTTTAGCACCTTGATAACCTTGATCACCGATTTCACCTTGTGGACCTTCAACTCCTTGGAAACCTTGATGACCTTGTGGACCTTGAGATCCTTGAGCACCTTCAGCACCTTGTATACCTTCAGCACCTTGTACACCTTCAGTACCTTGTGAACCCTCAGTACCTTGTGAACCAGTTAATTCAGTTTGCGAACTTGTGCTAAAATTGCCTAATCCAATCTGGACATAAGGCATTGTAACAACACCATTTTCAACAACGAATGGAGTGATACCACCAGTATCTCCATTAAATATTTTAAACGCACCTGCGTCGAATATAATTTCACTAGTTGCTGGTAAATCTGGATCAGCTGGATCAATTGCTAAAAGATTCATACTTGCAATTGCACCGCCAGCATTAACTGACAATCCATAATTTGCCATTGCTCCCTGTTCTAGGTTAGCAATTGTTGTTTTTGCAATTGATATTTCTGAAGATAATGTTAAATTATCTGCACTTACTTTTGATTCTAATGATTCTCTAGCAGATGCTAAAGCTGTATCTGCATTTGCATACGCAGTTTCAATTGAACTAATTGTTGCAAGATTATTAACTTCTTCAGTTGACATTTGAACGCCCAATGAATCGACTCTTTGAATCATAGCTTCATCCTCGTTCACTAATCCCACTAACTGAGATTCTATACTCGCAATTGTTAATTGTTCATCAGAACTTAACTGAGCAACTAGAGCACTTGCTTGAGATACTACAGCTAGGTCAGCCTCAGCAAATGCAGTTTGAATTGATTTAATAGTTGCTAAATTTTCTATTTCATCTGTTGATAATTGAACACCTAATGATTCAACTTGAGTTGCTATAACTTGATCAGCTTCAACGTATGCTAATTCCATTGAGCCAATAGCTGCTAAATTATCTACCTTATCGGTTGAAATAGTTGCAATAATAGATTCTTGAGATCTTACAACAGCTTCATCAGCTTGAGTTAAAACAATAACATTTGAATCTATTGCTGCATTGGTTTGAACCAATGCAGTATTTAATTGTGCATTTAATGCAGTTGCCTGTGAAAGAACAACCTCATCTGCCTCAACTATGATAGCAGTTATAGATTCAACTGTTGCAATATTATCAACACTATTTTCTAAAGATATTCTAGCTTCTAAAGATTCTTGAGATCTAATAATAGCCTCATCGGCGTTTGAAAGAACAACAATATCAGATGCAACTGCAGCATTAGTTTGAACCAGCTCAGTGCTCAATTGTGTATTCAGTGATCTAGCTTCTGAGATTACCGCTTCGTCAGCATCAACAATAATGGCAGTAACTGAACTGATGGTTGCTAAATTATCAACACTACTTTCTAATGATACTCTAGCCTCTAATGATTCTTGAGATCTTATAATTGCTTGATCTGCATCAGAAAGAACCAGAACGCTAGATGCAACAGTTGCATTAGTTTGAACTAACTCATTACTTAATTGTGTATTTAAAGATCTAGCTTCTGAAATTACGGCTTCATCAGCATCAACAATAACACCTAAAACAGATGTAATGTCTGCGCTAACTTCAGTGTCTTCATTTGAAATTTCAGCTCTTAAAGACTCTTCTAAACTAATTAATGCTTCATTTGTATTTGCAATCGCAGCAGTTGTTGAAGTTAAATTAAGATTTGTTGTAGCTAATTCTGTAGAAACGACTGCATTTAAAGATTCTGTTTGTAACAGAATAGCCTCATCAGCATCTGCGTAAGCCAATTGAAGTGAATCAATGATTGCTTGATTATTAACAGCTTCTGTGCTGAATTTAGCTTCAATTTCTTGATTTAATAGAGCAAATGCTTCACTTGATGTAACTAAAGCATTGATATCTTGTTTAATAGCTGCACCAGCATCAACGATATCAGTGCTTAATACTACTTGGACTGAATCGATCTTTTGATCTAAAATAATATCACCATCTTCGATTTCACCAGACAATAAAGTATTTAAATTAGATAATTTACCTTCTAATGAAGTGCTAGCATCTGATAATCTAGTTATAACACTTTCATCAACTTCATCGATTCTAAGTTCAATGCTAGGACCAATTGGATCAATACGTGCATCCATACTTGGACCAACCAAATCTAGAGATGTATTAATACTTGAAATAACACCATCAATAGATGCTGTAGTTATAGCAATAGTTGAACTAACATAATTTTCAATACTAGAAGACATTGATTGTAATGCTTGTAATCTACCTTCAATTGATTCAGATTGCTCACTACTTCCAGTGCCTGTACCAGTGCCTGCACCAGTGCCTGTACCAGTGCCTGTACCAGTGCCTGCACCGTCTAGAGATGGTACCCACACTAAATCACCAACCGATGACCCAGCATTTAATAAATAAGAATCTTCTGATGTAACTTTATAGAGCTTTAATACTTTTTCAGTATCATTAACTGCATCCAATGCCCCGTTAGGGCCAGATCCCATAACTTTATACCCTGCAACGGTTTGACCGACCAGGTTTAAGTTATATGTCATTTGGTCATGGGTTAATCTGGTGTCAGATATTTGCGGCTTGTATTGTCCGTTTTCCCCTTTAAAATTAGAATTAAGAAATTCAGTTGGCATAAGTTATATCAATACAGTATTTTAGTCTATAGACTATATATTCCTGTATATTATGGATATAACCTTTTAAATTTAATTATGCTATGCCACCTTGTGGTGACTTACCTCCACCACCTGTAGTAGTTCCAGTTACATAAATATCTAATGTGTCTAATGCAGTTCCTGTATCAGGGTGATACAATGTAATAGTACCAAATACGTTATTTTCAGGAATAGTCCCAATGCCAACAGAAATGAATCCAGTCCAAACTGATGCGTATACTCCTGCGCCATCTAAACCGGCTGGGATAGATCCAAGATATGGAATTGCATTAAGTGGAGTAATATTATAAGTTCTTTCTGCATAGTTATTAGAATCATTAAGATAAATTGGTGTTTGATCAACGAATTGAATAGATGGTACGACTGCAGATCCAAATACAATTTGGATAATATCACCAGTGCCTCGAGTATATGTAAATACTTGATTAGTATTCACAGGTAAATTTGGAGAAACCGAGCTATTTACAGTTCCTATCACATTATTATTTACAATAACTTGAATTGTAGTATAGAATCCAAGATTACCGTTATATGGGCCAGTGCCCTGAGTCGGCGTCATCGCAGTTACATCAACAAATCCAGTATCACAAAGAGTTCCACCACCTGAGCTACCACTAATAATTGAAGCAGTAACATTGCCAGATGCTTTAGCAACAGCCCCAGTATTTACAATTGCATTATTATTTGTTGAATCATAATATCCAACAACAACATTACCTCTTGAATATGTGTACTCGTCAAGATTTGGATAATTATCAATTACACTATAAGTTAGTGGAGATCCATTACACGGATCACACTGAACTGGACCTGAAGGTCCGCCTGCTAATCCTTGAACCGCTCTCTTATGAATAAATGAACTTAACCAAACGTGAGCCATAGGTTATTGTATTTTTAATGTTACTGTATATCCTTCTGGCGAACCTTCTGGTTGACCTTCTGTATTAATGTGTAATGTATTTCCGCCTGTTAATACAAATGGTGTAACTGAAGTTGTCCATAATCTTTGGGCAGGGTGCATATATGATGTAAATCCAGCAACACCGCCAGTTCCATTTAGCATTTCAACTTTCCAAGAATGTTGTGCGGACGCCGCAGTTTGACCGTATGACGCATAAACCTCAACAACGGATTTACCTGACAATACAGTAGGAATTGCAACAAATGAATCTAGATACACGTTTTGAGCTAAAAAGTCTGGGTGTGATTGTGTATGTGGAACTACATGGATTGAAACATAGTATACGTCAGTTGAATTACTACCTTGATAACCTTGAGGACCTTGGCGACCTTGAGTACCTTGCGCTCCATTTGTTCCACCAGCACCTTGGAAACCTTGGAAACCTTGATTACCTAATTCACCAGATGGGCCGTCTGGACCTTGATTACCTTGCGTACCCTGTACACCTTGGTTACCTGGTTCACCTTTAAATCCTTGATAACCTTGGAAACCTTGGTCACCTTTAATACCTTGGAAACCTTGATCACCTTTAATACCTTGGAAACCTTGTGGACCTTGACGTCCTTGCGTACCCTGTGCTCCTTGGAAACCTTGTGAACCTTTTTCGCCTTTATCACCTTGGAAACCTTGGTCACCTAATTGACCAGTTTCACCTTGAGCTCCTTGGAAACCTTGATCACCTTTAAGACCTTGATTACCCTGGGTACCTTGATTACCTTGTGTACCTTGAACACCTTGTTGGCCATTCTTACCTTGGAAACCTTGATCACCTTGTGCTCCTTGGAAACCTTGATCACCTTTAAGACCCTGGTTACCTTGAGTACCTTGTGATCCTTGTGGACCTTGACGTCCTTGCGTACCCTGTGCTCCTTGGAAACCTTGATCACCTAATTGACCTGTATCACCTTGTG